>Ga0206130_10001814_pt1 | contig 30701 bp, 28 predicted proteins | sample Helgoland_Spring_9_FD_148637 | JGI IMG/M metagenome (GOLD analysis project Ga0206130, IMG submission 148637) | Pelagic subsurface seawater microbial communities from Kabeltonne, Helgoland, North Sea - Helgoland_Spring_Bloom_20160512_1 | ecosystem: Environmental > Aquatic > Marine > Epipelagic ...
ACTCCGCCGTGCGGGCCTATGGACAAACCTACATCCCGAAAAATGGCGCACTTTTACTCCGACCAAAATCTGCCAAATGGTGCACTGTTGCTCCGGCGACTGGTGCAGTTTTAGTCCGGCGTTGACAGCCATAAAATTCTCTCAAAGGTTTCACTTAGGTTTCACCGTTCATGAGATTGCATGATACAAGGTGAGCCCATAAGGTACAACAGATAGTGTTTTATTCAGTTATAATAATAGATAAATGAACATTATGGGATTACATGAAACAAGATGACACATTATGATATACTGATTTGTAATCAGTAGGTCCGCGGTTCGAGTCCGTGTGGGGGCACCACTATCCATCATAAAGATATTATATATCAAAGCTTTAATTATTTATGATGGAATTAGTCCCCTCTTTAGTCCCCCCTTTAGTTGACGGTACCCGTTAATTTTGCAACGCGCCCGCCCGCCTGCGCATCAATGATGTGGTGAGTGTTTCTGCATGTGAGTCGTCAGATTAAAATGTTTATGACGCCCACGCGCCCGCACATCGCTGCATCTGTCAGCAAGCGCGCTCAGGCATCCCACGTGTAACACAGCCTCCTCAGCCAGTCTCCGGCCCGCTAAAGGCGCAACAGGGGCTGGGTGTGGGGTTAGGTTGGCTGTGTGGGGCTGCAGAAACGCCATCTTTATTCACGCATCAATTTCAAGCTAAACCGTACCGCTGCTCTCGCCGAGTGGCGTCAATTATTGAGCGCATAGATTTAGGCGGTGCCAGCAATCCGATGCGTGTTCTCATTCGTTTGACAGCACTTGGATATCGGTTTTAACTTGGGCCATGCGTTCAGTCTGATATCCAAATTCAAAGTCTTCAAAAAATGCCAACAGTTCCTTGATAACGCCATATCCCAGTGCGCTTTTCCTGACATGAACACCGGCATGTCGCCGAGGCATTCCTTTAATTACGGGTTTTATGATTAGCCCCGCTGCCTCGATCACCCACGCAAGTTGCAAGGGCGCGGACATCACGAAATCTCCACCTTGTACCAATTGGAGGCCAGTAGTGAACGAGGTGGTTCTTACATCTATGATAGGATGGTCCAATGAGCCTGGCACACAATACTCTTGAATTGATCTTTCGGTCTCCGGGTCAACGGCAAAGATCACCCAATTGTAACCCTTAAGTACCGAAGGATCTATTCTGGCTTGCTGTGCATGCGGATCATCGGCCTTGAGAACGATTCCGTGCTCGACATCTGTTACATATTTTATGTAGATGTCGTCATCCAAATTCTCTGGTGTCATACCCAAATAGACGTCAATCGTGCCTTCGTTGATTAGCTCGCTTGTTGGCAACTTCACGTCAGTTGCAAGCTCAAAAAGGAGGTTAGGGTACTTACTTTTAAGAATTTTGAATAGTTCTGCAACGCAGTCGAGGTGAAACAACGGACCCGAGCTGACCCTGAGAACTGACAATCCAGCAGAACTGACAATTTCGACTTCTTCGCGACCTTGACGAAGCTCAGCCTCAACGCGTTTTGCGCGTTGAAAGAAGGCTTGGCCAGCAGCAGTCAGTGTCATACCGCGCCGATGTCTTTCAAATAGTGCTGCACCAAGTGTTTCTTCTAGATTGGCGATGCGTTTCGTAACTGACGGTTGGGTTAGACCAATGAGTTTTGCAGCGTCAGTCAGGGTTTTTGACCGCGCGACGGCGAGAAAGGCATTAATGTTTTTATCCATATGGTATTCCAATAAAGAATGATAATAGTCAAAAAATTAATTTTACAGAATGATACGGCCTAGTCAAGGTAAGCCTGTGCCTGATCGGTTTGATCTGCCAGCGGGAGAATGCCATGAAGACTGTCTTTGTTTTGTTTGATTCACTAAATCGGTTGGCGCTAGGGGCCTATGGGGGCACCGCGATTGCGACTCCCAACTTTGACAGGTTTGCTCAGAAGGCCGTGACCTTCGACAAGCATTATGTGGGATCGTTGCCCTGCATGCCTGCGCGACGAGACATGCATACTGGCCGATTGAATTTCATGCATAGGCACTGGGGTCCGTTAGAGCCATTTGATGATTCATTTGCACGAACACTGAGTAAAAACGGCGTCTATACCCATCTTATCTCGGACCATTTGCATTATTTTGAAGAGGGGGGATGGGGTTACGCAAATGCTTACGACAGCTTTGATTACATCAAAGGACAGGAATATGATGCGCTAAAGGTACTAGTGTCACCACCTATCGAACGTTACAAAGAGAAATTCGACAATCGCCACTATGCGTTTGATAGGCTACCGCAGACAGCCAACCTCACGCGTGGTAATTCCGACGCAATGGCTTGGAAAAAGTCGCGTGCAGCTGTCTCACGCGATTTTCTGAAAGAAGAAGCTGATTTTCCAACTGCGAAGTGCTTTTCGGCGGCATTTGAATTCTTAGATCTCAACACTAAAGCCAATGACTGGTTTTTGCAGTTGGAATGCTTTGATCCACATGAACCCTTTGTTGCTCCTGAACGCTTTAAAGAAGCTTACGATAGCGGCTACGAGGGCAAAGTCCTTGATTGGCCGATGTATGAAGAAGCATCAAATTCTCCACAGGAGATAGCTGAAATCCGTGGCAACTATGCGGCCTTGGTGGCAATGTGTGACGAGTATTTTGGTAAGCTTTTGGACTATTTTGACGAAAATGATTTATGGAAAGATACCAGTCTTGTTTTGACAACCGATCATGGCTTCTTGCTTTCTGAACACGAGTGGTGGGGCAAAAACCGTATGCCCTATTATGAAGAGATTTCACACATACCACTTATGGTTTGGCATCCTGATCATGGCGCGCAAAGTGGCGTTCGGCGTGGGTGCCTGACACAGACCCCTGATTTGATGCCGACATTTTTGGACCTGCATGGTTGTGAGATTCCTCCCAGTGTCACCGGCACATCTTTGGTTTCACTATTGACCGAGGATGCGCCGGTACACGAAAGCGTCGTGTTAGGAATGTTCGGTGGACCGGTTTGTGTAACGGACGGTACATACAGTTATTTTCACTACCCTGAAGATCTTACTGGCAAAGATCTTAGCTTATACACATTGATGCCTGCGCATATGCGCTCGCATTTTGACATCGAAGAATTGAAGACTATTGAACTTGCAGCCCCTTTTGATTTCACCAAAGGCGCACCAGTTTTGAAAATAAAACTTGATCCCAAAAATAGCCAGCTTGGTGCTGATGGCCAGGATTTTGGCGATTGTGTCTCGGCTCTCTACGGTCTTAATTCTGACCCGCGACAGGAACGGCCACTTGATGATCCGGCTCGTGTTGACGGACTTATCGCAAAAATAGGTGATCATTTTGCGCGTCATGACGCGCCGATTGAACTCTATGCCCACTTTGGGCTAAAACAACCGCCTCCTAACTAGGAAGCGGCTCAACAATATAAAAATAAAACCTAGTGGAGGAAAATATGGAATTCATGAAATCAGTAAAAAAGGGTCTGGCGACAACAGCCATTTTGGCATTAGGGGCCAGTTCTGCACTTGCAGATTTCCCTGAGCGTACAATCGAAGTCATCCACCCCTGGGGTCCAGGAAATGCAATGGCCGTGAGCCAACTTATTGCAGAGGCGATGGGGGATGAACTTGGTGTAAATATGCCAGTGATCTCGACACCGGGTGCTGCAGGAACTAAGGCGCAAATCACAGCAATGGCGCGTCCTGCCGATGGCTATACCATTTTTGATGGCTATGTAGCGCCGTTGGTTCTTCAACCAGTTCTTGGAAACGCCGATTGGGATTATTCGGACTTCACCCCGCTGCATGCTGCTGTTTCAAATGCCTTTTCAATCGGCGGTCGTATCGATGAAACTAGGTGGTCCAATTTTGAAGAGATGATGGCATACGGTCAGGCTAATCCTGGTGATTTGCGCTATTCCTCGGGCTCACGCAACAACTTGCCGCATATGGTAATTGCAAAAGTCCTCCAGTCCTACGGTGTGGTTGCGCAAAACGTGCCCTACAGTCAAGACGGTAACGCGATCAAGGATCTTAAAGGTGGTGTTCTTGACTTTGCATTCGTGAATGTCGGCAACTACATTGCTGACAAATCTGCTTTCAACATTATGCTGGTTTTGTCTGAACTGGCCGGTGCTAAAGCTTCGTACGATGGTGCGCCAAGTATTGTTGATCTGGGTATAGACACTGGTCTTACTGGCCTTGCCCCAATGGGCTGGACCTGGTGGATCGTCAACGCCGATACGCCAGAAGCAGAAGTTACAAAACTTCGTGCGGCGATGACTGCTGCTATGCAGCGGCCTGACGTTCGTGCAGCAATCGAAGCTGTTGGTTTTGTGCCGCTTGATTGGGATCACACTCAGTATGACGCTATTGTTGGTCCTGTAGCGGGTCAACTCGGCGCCATGGGTAATGCTCTTGATTGGGAAGTCGAAGAGCTCAAAAAGCTCAACTAGGAAGGAATGATCGCGATGCTAAGCGTAAAAACGCTCCAATGGATGGTTTATGGGTTTCTTGCAATTATCGTCGCGATTGTCTTTCAGCAAGTATACACGTCTATGACGGAACAGGGGATCGCCAGTGGCGGTCCCTACAATAATGGTGCGGCTTATCCCCGCGCAATTGCTATCACGATTGGCGTGCTATTGGTCTGCCAGATCTTCACCGACCGTTTCAGCACAGAATCTGAGCAAGAAATAAATAGCACAATTGAGGCCTCAGATCTGCGGCGTCCTGTTTTTCTGCTTGTCCTTTTTGCGACCTATCTAGGCCTGCTGAAAACGCTTGGCTATCACTTGACTACTACGCCAGTGGTGTTGGGGATCATGCTGATTTGTGGCGCTCGCAACATACCAAAACTTTTTCTGGGTGCGTTGATTATGTCATTTTCCTTTGCTTACATATTTGAAAATATTCTGAATGTCGTCCTTCCTGGTGGCATCTACAGCCTAAACATTCCCTGGTGATATCTAATGCTTATTGAATCTCTTGCTATGGGCTTTGAGCTCTTTCTAACTCCTACCACTATTGGCCTCACGCTCATTGGCGTTTTGATCGGCCTACTTGTCGGGGCCCTGCCTGGTCTTGGCCCCCTGATGGGTATCATTTTACTTCTGCCGGTTGCTATTTCCATGCCGCCAGTGGCGGCAATGGGCTTTCTGATCGCGATCTTCGTTGGCGGATCTTGTGGGGGATCAATTTCTGCAATCCTTTTGCGCATACCGGGAACCCCCTTGGCTGCCGCTACGCTTTTTGACGGTTATCCGATGGCGCAAAATGGCCGCGCATCTGATGCTATCGGCATTGCGATCTCGGCTTCGGCGATTGGTGGGCTCATTGGGGGCATGGTCCTGATAGTTGGATCGCCACTTCTTGCACGCTTTGCTAGCGGCTTTGCACCGCCAGAATATGCCCTACTTGCGATTACCGGGCTCTTTGCAATTGCCGTGATCTCAGGGGGTTCTCTTGTAAAGGGCCTCATTTCTGGATGTTTTGGGCTTCTGCTCGCGACAATTGGCACTGATGAGTTCTCAACCGGCTATAGGTTCACCTTTGGCACGCATGACATGCTAAATGGTTTCCACATCGTCGCCGTTGTTGTTGGACTGTTTGCAATATCAGAAATGGCTTATCAGATAATGGGACGGGATCTTCTCAAAACGCCTAATATTAAAATAGCGCGTCCTGGCTTTGGCTCCATATTGCTAACATTGCGCCATTGGAAAAACCTCGTTCGGTCTTCTGGAATTGGCGTCTTTTTTGGGGCGCTACCTGGGGCGGGAGGTGTCATCAGTTCATTTACTTCGTACGCAATTGCTAAAGCCTGGGCAAAACCTGATGAAAAATACGGTGAAGGTGCTGAAGGTGGTGTGGTGGCCACAGAGGCCGCAAACAATGCAACCGTTGGTGGGACACTTGTTCCTTCGTTGGCTTTGGGGATCCCCGGCGATGCCTCGTCGGCAATGTTGCTTGGCGCACTATTGATCCTCGGATTTGTTCCTGGTCCAATCCTGTTTGAACAACAACCCGAAATGGTCGGCGGCATCTTTCTCGTGTATATGAGCGCGAACGTCTTTCTACTGATCGCAGGTATTCTCGTGACCCCGCTATTTGTCTACGTTCTCCGCATACCGAAATTCTACCTCATACCAGTTGTTCTCTTGTTGTGTTCCATTGGCACTTTCGCACTGCAGGCGTCAGTGTTCGATTTGATGGTAATGCTCGGATTTGGACTAGTTGGCATATTGTTTCGAGCCGCAAACTATCCGCTGTCTCCAATTGTTATCGGTATCATCCTGGGCCCGATCCTTGAGAACAATCTACGACGTGCGCTCTTAATATCGCGAGAAGGATATTGGATATTCTTAGACCGACCAGTGTCTGCCGTTTTAGTCTGTATGAATGTCTCGCTTATCATAGGTGCTATTTGGTTTGCTCTACGCAAAAAGAAGAAAAATCGCTTGATGGCAGCAAATGATAGGCCCTGAGAAAGCGAGTTCGTGAGGGTACTATCCGATTAAACTTGTTTGAAGCGGGCAGGGCTAATTTGTAACCATACCAAATAACAAAACACTCTCCATTTCGCTACTTTAAACCTGGCCCATGGTTCCTGTACCATATTGTCTAACCCCGTGGACCGGGAACCAAGAGCCAGTGCACTATCGGACAGTAGAGCACGCACCCACCCAAGTCCTGACTATCGTGTTGCCTGAGCTCAGTTGGCGCTGGATGGTTTAGCTTGGAGCAAGGTCCGTGGCCCAACGGCAGGGGTTACTGTACCCAATCGCTACAGTTAAACCGAAGGGCGCTGGACTGGGCCCCCCAATTGTAGGGCTGTGCGCCTTGGGCACCGGGCCTTTAGTGTTAGCCTTGTAAATTCATTCGGGAGTAATTTTGTTTGGATGCCATCTCTATTCACGCACCAATTTCAAGCTGAACCGCGCCGCTGCTCTCGCTGAGTGGCGTCAATTATTGAGCGCATAGATTTAAGCTGCGCTAGCAATCTGATGCGAGTTCTCATTAAGTTGCCAGCACCTGTTTTTGTTTTGTCTGAGTGCACTGTCTAAACAGCGTTAAGTTCGAGCAACAGGGTCAGGAAAGCCTGTGCAGTCTGCGCATCTGCGTTAGCATCTCGGTGCAAGTTCTGTCGCAAGGCCACACCGTCAAAACACAGCATCAATACATGAGCTGCTGATGCAAGCGTTTGTGGATTGCCATCTGTGAGAGCGCCCTGAACCATCTTTAGGATCTGCGTTTCGGTCCAGTTTAGCAATTCCGGACTGTAGTGGTCGGTTTTCTTCGCCATGGCCAAGGCTTGCATCAGTGTAAGCGTTCGGCCTGTCTCGTCGGCTGCAATCCCATTTAAAAGCCCATTTACGAGGCATTCGAGTTTTTGACCCGGCGTCGTCTGATCTGCCACGTCGTCCCTCAATCCAGAGATCCTTTGGCGCAACCATGGATCGAAAACTGCGAAGGCGATTTCAATTTTGGATGGATAGTAGACGTAGACGTTTGACGTCGCGGTCCCAGCTTTCTTGGCAATTTGAGACATCGTTGTGCCCATGTAACCATGCTCAGAAAACAGATTTTCTGCGGATAACAAAATTGAATCGCGCATTTTTTCGTTTTTTAAGCGGGCCATACCAGCTTCTCCTGTTTTAACGCGAAATTAGCGAATATCATTCGCTATTGACACGAATCGCATTAAACAGGTGATATATGATCAAGTTTGTTCACCTATTTTAATACTAAAAGAAAATCACAGGGGGAAGAAAGATGGAAGCTGCAATTCGGTCCCAGGAGGTTAACCCAGGTAAGTTGGCCCATCTTTTCAAAAAACAGTTCGAACTCTGCAACGTATCGCCGGGTCAAACGGTTGCCATCGTGTCCGATCTTGGTACGCGTCGCGAGTACATTCAGGCTGCGTTTGCTGCTGCTGACGAAATTGGGGCCGACATCTATGAAATGTGCGTGAACATGATCCCGGGTTGGACCAAGGTTGGTGTACCAACGATTGGCAAGTGCAAGGGCACGCTTGAAGCGCTTATGCAATGCGACATGATCCTAATTTTTCACGTACCTCTGTTTGCAAAATGGCTACGTGAGGTGCAGCAGGCAGGTGTACGTGTTCAGATGATAATCGATGCACCAGATGATCTGGAGCAACTGCAATCGCCGCCAGGGTTAAAAGATGCGGTGGTGCATGCCGGAAAAGTCTACGAGCAATCCACCAACATCCACGTGACATCCAAGCACGGGACGGACCTGACCTATTCGCGCGGAGAATATCCGGTGATGATCCAATACGGAATAGCCGACGAGCCTGGCCGGTTTGATCACTGGGGTGTAGGTCTTATCCATACGTTTCCAAATGAAGGCTCGGCCAAAGGGAAAGTAGTCATTATGCCTGGTGACATCGTGATACTCCCTTATTGTCGTTATGTCATGGATCCCATCCACCTTGATATTGAGGATGGGCATGTGGTCTCTATTGATGGCGGACTTGATGCCACTCTGATGAAGGAGTGGCTCAAGCGCGGAGAGGAATTTAAAGGTGACCGGGACCCTTATGCCTTATCGCATCTGGGTTGGGGCCTCAATCCGCAATGCCGCTGGGACTCGATCGCGCTATATGGCGATGCGCCGGAAAGGAGCCGTGCTGCGTCGCGCTGTTTTCCTGGTAATTTTCTGTTCTCGACAGGCCCAAACAGTCAAGGGGGCGGTAAGAGGACTACCAAGGGACATTACGACGTACCGATGCGCGACTGTACGATCGAACTCGACGGCAAGATTGTTGTAGAAGAAGGTCGGCTGATAGATCCCAAGATGATTGTACCTGAAGTGCGGCGCGGCTGACGCAGGAGGGATGACATGCAACTCGACGGTACCTTCACGATTGCGGCCTCACGCTTGCAAGTTTGGGAGGCGATTCGCGACCCAGGCTTGATGGCACGCTGCATTCCGGGCTGCGAAGCCGCCGAAAAAATCAGCGAAGACCGCTATCATGCTCTTATCGGGATCAAGATTGGTCCCATCTCGGCCAAGTTCAATTTGGTGATAGATGTAGAAGAAGAAGCCGCGCCTGAGTCCATCCGCTCCAAAGCCTCTGGAGAGGAAGGGTCACGTGCCAGCATGCTGACCGCCCGAAACTTTCTTAGCCTAATGGAAATTGAGTCAAATTTGACCGAAGTGTCTTGGTCCTCAGACGTGAATGTCACGGGGCGCCTTGGAAAGTATGGTCTGGGCCTTATGAAGAAGAAAGCCAAAAGCCTTTCTGACGAGTTCGTAACCGTGTTTGCAAAACGCGTCGAGACCGGAGCTGTCACTTCATGAATTTTGTCGTCTCCCCGAAAAGTGTGGATGAGGCGGTGAATTTCCTCGTTGAACATCCCGAGGCGCGGCCCATGTCGGGTGGAGCTTCGCTTGTAGCCATGAAAAACGCACGTCTGATAGACGCCAGCCATTTTGTTAGCCTTGCCAACATTGATGGCTTGCGCGGGATTGGACGGGTGGGAGACAGTTTGCGGATCGGAGGGATGACCCGCCACAGTGACATCGCGACATGTGATCTCCTTAAGGGCGATCTGGAAATGATCCGGTTGGCCGCGGGGCAGATTGCCAACAGTGTAATTCGTAATATGGGCACAATGGGGGGCGCAATTGGAAATGCTGACCCAGCAGCCGACTATCTCCCTGTTCTTGCCTGTGCAGATGGCGAAGTTGAAATCACGGGCCCAGATGGTGTCAGGAGACTACCCGTCTTGGATTATGTACTCGACTGGTACGAAACTGCTCTGGAACTGGGCGAAATAGTCACGGCAGTTTTTCTGCCCAGCCCGAAGGAGGCGCGTTCCGTCTATCGCAAGCTTGCGCGCACGCCCGGAGATTATGCCACTGCATCAGTTGCCTGCTGCGCCGTTGATCAAGGCGTACGGGTGGCGGTCGGGGCTTGTGGGCCGCGTCCCTTGCGAAGCCGAGAGGCCGAAGCGACCCTTGCCGGAAAAATGCATGATGTTGACGCGATTGCCGAATTTGGCCAGGCCCTCAGGGAACTTGCGGATCCACTGGATGATGTGCGTGGTTCGTCTCAGTACCGTTTGCAGCTAATTCCACGGATGGTGAGCGCTGCGATAGCTGATGTGATGGAGCCCGTGTAATGTCAAAAAAGCAGGTCTTTACTCTGGCACTTAACGGGAAAGAAGTGGAGGTTTTAGCTCCATCGGGTGCAACGCTGCTCGATGTTTTGCGCGATAAGCTGTCACTGCGCGCCGCCAAACGCGGCTGCAATCAGGGGGTTTGTGGGGCCTGCACTGTGATGATTGATGACGTGCCTGTGCGTAGTTGTCTCACAATGGCAGGCGCCTGCGAGGGCCGCTGCATCACCACGCTTGAAGGCTATGCGGACGATACGGTTATGCGCGAGCTGCAAGAGGCGATGATCGCTTCGGGTGGTGTGCAATGCGGCTTCTGCACCAGTGGCGTGCTGATTACGGCGCGCAATTTGATCGCAGAGAACCCAATCGCCAGAAATGATGAGATCCGCAGCGCCCTGTCAGGTAACCTGTGCCGGTGCACCGGATATGTCCGTATTGTGGAAGCCGTTGCAAAAGCTGCCAAAGAGGTCGCACCATGAGCCTAGATCTAGATATACCCGACGGCATTGCAGTTGGCCTCTCGATCCCGAAGCTAGAGAATCGTGAAAAGGTAACCGGCCGCGCGGAATTTATTGATGATCTATACCGCTCTGGTATGCTCCATGCGGCAATCCTGGGCAGTCCTTATCCACATGCACGCATCCTGTCCTATGACGTGGCCGAGGCTTTGGAGGCCCCCGGTGTCGTTGGCGTTCTCACAGGCGATGACGTGCCCGCCAGTCGTATGGGTGCGTTCATCAAGGATGAACATGCGCTAGCCAAGGGCAAGGTGCTTTATCTGGGTGAACCGGTGGCTGCTCTTGCGGCAGAGACGCTGGAGCAGGCACGCGCGGCTGTGAACCTGATCCGCGTGAAATATGAGGAACTGCCTGCTGTGCTGTCGCCGGAAGAAGGTTTGGTAGATGATGCGCCGATCCTTCACGAGCATCTGGATGACTACCTCAAAGTGTTTGATACAGGCAGTAAAGGTAATCTGTGTTCTCGAACCGAGTTATCAGAAGGGGATGTGGATACAGCATGGGATGCGTGCGCCCTGATAGTGGAAGATGAGTTCACTACCGCACCCCAGGCGCATGTCGCAATGGAACCCTGCGGTGCGCTGGCTGACGTGGATGCGCAAGGGCGTGTGACTCTTTGGTCCTCTAATCAATCTGTATTTCGCGTTCAGGCCAATGTTTGCGAAAGCCTCGACCTGCCCATGTCAAAACTGCGCAGTCTGACACCGCGTGTCGGCGGTGGCTTTGGTAACAAGATGGAATCTCATATCCAGCCTTTGACTGTTGCGTTGGCTCTGAAAACGGGACGTCCCGTAAAGTGCATTCTTACTAGAGAAGAAGATTTTGAGATCGTGCGCGCACGTCATCCATTCAAAATAAGAATGAAAACAGGCGTTGATTCACAAGGTAAAATACTCGCCAGAGATTGTGAGGTTCTAGTCGATTGTGGCGCCTTTGCGGACGACAGTCCAGGCGTGATGGGATACGCTCTTTTGATGGCAGGGGGTCCTTATCGGATTCCCAATATGCGCGCGCGCGGGCAGCTTGTCTATACCAACAAACTGCGCTTTGGCGCGTATCGTGGTTTTGGCAATCCACAAGTAACTTTTGCAGGTGAGCAACAGATTGACCAGATTGCGCGCCAGCTCAATATAGACCCGATTGAAATACGCCGCCGCAACATTTTGAAGGAAGGAGACCGCTGGTTCGCGGGGCCAAAAATCGCCTCCAATGGGCTGGGACGCTGCATCGACGCGATCGAAGAAGCCTCCAGTTGGGCAAGCTGTCCGTCGAGCAAAATGCCTTTGGGCAAGCGCCGTGGCAGGGGCCTTGCGCTGACCGCTCATATTTCTGGGCTTCTTGGCACGGGGGCTATCGTGCGCATGCTGGAGGATGGCACAATCTCACTGAATACAGGTGCGACTGATATTGGCCAGGGCTCTGATACCGTGCTTGCCCAGATTTGCGCAGAGACATTGAAAATACCAATAAATATGGTGTCAGTTTCTAGTCCTGATACCGACGGGTCGCCCTATAACTGGGGCACAACGGCCAGTCGAGTGACCTATACCACGGGCCGTGCCGTCGCTGGGGCTGCGCGTGAAGTCGTTCGACAGATCATGGAACACGCCTCCGAAATTCTAGATGTTCCAATCGAGTATCTGGAACTGCGCAACGGAGGCCGTGTGGCGGCAAAGGGGGCAAACGAAGACCTGCCTTTTGCCGCGATTTCAGGTCGGGCACATTGGGCAAAGGGCGGACCTATCGTGGGCAGTCATACACTTGTCTTTGAGGAACCAACCCATGATCCCAAACGCGCAATCGCTCTTGGTTTGCCATTCCCGCGAATTGGCGTGTTCAGCTTTGCGGCCACTTTGGTGGATATCGAAATTGATGAAGTCACGGGCCAAACACAAGTGACAGAAGCATGGAGTGCGATGGATGTTGGACGCGCCATCAACCCGCGCCTTGTAGAAGTACAGATTGAAGGTGGTTTTGTTCAGGGCATGGGCTTTGCTCTTTACGAAGAGATGATTTGGGACGGAGCGCGTCTCGCCAATCCGTCTCTTATGGATTACAAAATACCAACATCGGCGGACGCACCGCCGATCCATTCTATAATCATTGAAGACCCTGAACCTGATGGGCCTTTTGGTGCTAAAGGCGCAGGCGAAATTGGTTTGAATGCTGTGCCTGCTTCGATTGCGAATGCCGTGAATGCATGTTGTTACGGGGTTTCCAAGGCGCTGCCGCTCAGCTCTGAGCGAGTGCTAGCGCGAATTTTGGAGGATGAAGATGCATCCTGAGAATTATCCAGCGCAAGATACGTTTACTGAAATTGGAGAAAAATACCATGCGCGGGTTATGGATCAGGTCGACAAGGTGCCTACGGTGGAATGGCAGCATGGTGATGACCCGTATCAGTCCGTGGCGGTTTATCCGTCGGACACGGCGCGCGGCGACATTCTTATCCTGTTGCATGGTGGTGGATGGACCAATGGATACAAAGAGTGGATGGCCTTTTGTGCGCCGGCCTTGACCGCAAGAGGTATCACTGCTGCAAGTGTGGGCTATAGGCTGGCACCAGCGCATATCTGGCCTGCTGGGTTTGAGGATGTAGCGGATGGTGTTGCACAAATCATTGCGCGTGCTGAAGAATTTGGGGCTGATCCGGCGCGGCTTTTTGTGTCGGGTCATTCGGCGGGGGGGCATCTTGCATCAATGCTTGCCCTCAAGACGGACTGGCAAGAGAAACGCGAGTTGCCGATGGATGTCATTCGGGGCGCGCTACCAATTTCCGGCACCTATCTTTTTGGCCCGAAATCAGGCCTGTCTATGAACCCCCGTTTTTTGGGCGATCGCGAGGAGGGACAAGAGACCGACGCCTCGCCTTTGACTTATGTGCGTGCCGGTGCACCACCTTTTCATGTCGCTTGGGGCGAGAATGACTTTCTCCATTTGTGCGCGCAGGGCACAAAGTTTGTAGAGGCTTTACGCAGCGTTGGAAACAGCATCAGCACCCAAACATTGATTGATGTTGATCATCTAGGTGCATCTTACGCGTCCGCCGACCCTGAAGGAGAGTGGGTGGTGGCCGCTGACGAATTTATCAGCCGGATGTAAGCACCAAAACGGTGTGACCGGAACAACAAAAGGGAGATAACAATGAACAGAAAACAGCTTTTGGGCCTCGCAGCTACAGCTATGCTTGTGTCTGCGGCCCTACCGACGTGGGCCGCAGATCCGGTTCGGATTGGATACACTATGGCGCGGACTGGTCTTTTCGCGGCGGCTGCCCCTTCTCAGGAACAGGCCTATGAACTTTGGCGCGATCAGGTGAATGCTGATGGTGGTCTGGACGTGGTAGGCGAACGACGCCCCGTGGAGTTTGTCAGCTATGATGATGAGAGCGATCCGGCAAAATCGGCCCAACTCTATGAGCGGCTGATCACTTCTGATGATGTGGATCTTTTGCTTGCGCCTTGGGGAACGCCGCACCATCTGAACGTGGCAGGCATTGCCGAACAATATGGTTTCCCTATCGTTGGCAATACGGCGGCTTCTGTCGCGATCCGCGAAGTTCAGCCTGGCAACATCTGGTTTCCCACCTCAGCAATTCCTGATCAGATAGGGCCGGAACTCGCAGCGATGTTGGGTTATTCTGGGATCACTTCTGTGTCTATCATCTCCAACGTTCTGCCCTTTAGTCAGGAGAATCTGAGCTTTCTCACACCCGCTCTGAAAAAGGCAGGTATTGAAATCCGGATGAGTGAAAACTACCCGCCAGATATCTCTGACATGACGCCGCTGATTATCCAGATAAAGGCGGCTGATGCAGATGCGGTTCTGGCGCTGACCTACCCTGCGGATGCGTTTCTCTATATGGGGCAGGCACGTGAACTGGGCGTGGAGGCTGATCTTCAATTCCTCCTGATTGGACCTACTATAGACGCCTTTGGCAAAGCGTTTGGGCCGGCTGCAGATGGCGTCGTAACCCTCGCCCACTGGTCACCTGAGCAAAGCGCCTGGCCGCGCGCGAAGCCGTTCTTTGACGCCTATGTCGCCAAGTTTGGGCAAGAGCCAGATTACCTCGACAGCGCTTTGGCATATATGTCGGTCGAGATACTTCAGCAGGCAGTTGCAACTGCCGGGCTCGACAAAGATGCCCTGCGTGCAGCTATAACGGACGGTACATTTGATACAATCAATGGCGAGGTACGGTTTGACGGCGTACAAAACAGTGTCACACCTACGGCTTTTGTACAAAGACAAGGCGACAAGGTACAGCTCGTCTGGCCGAAAGACATTGCCACAGCACCGCTTCAATAGCACATGCACCCGCTTGTCTGGCCTGTAATCCTTCAGGTCGGGCAACAAGCTTAAGGGTTTGGTGATATGATAGAAAGTCTCTTGTCCGCTCAGCTTTTGTTTGCGGCTGCAGTACTTGGTGCGTTGTACGCTTTGATCGGGCTGGGACTTAACCTTGTGTACGGCACCATGCGGCTTCTGAATATTGCTCATGGCGATATTCTGATGGTCGGAGCCTTTGCTGCGTTCTGGTGGTTCACCCTGACTAGCCTCTCACCCCTGATTGCTTTGCCGCTGATCGCAGTCTTTGGGGCAGCCATAGGGCTGGCGCTTTACTTCGCTCTCTTTCGCCATCAACTTGCCCAGGAACTCGATGCGTCTGTTATTGAGGGACGCTCGCTTTTACTTTTTTTTGGGGTGTCAGTGGTTACGCAGAATGTTACCGCGCTTTTGTTTACCGCCACACCGCGTGCTTACCGGCATCTTGATGAGGTTTATCGGTTTGGCGACCTAGCGATGACTGGGAACCGGATCGCGGCGCTTGTCTGTGCTGTTACCTTGCTTATTGCCATGCTAATTTTTCTCAAGAAGACTCTTTTTGGAATCGAAATACGCGCCCTGATCCAACATCGAGAGGCGGCGCGCATCGTGGGCGTCAATGTTGAAAAGGTTCAGATGGTTGCTATCAGTATCGGATTTGCAGTAACGGCCATTGCCGGTACTCTTTTGTCAATGACAGAACAGACCAATCCCTTTATGGGTTTTCGCTTTACCATCGCGGCATTTGTGGTGATCATTATTGGCGGGCTGGGCAATATCCGTGGCGGTATCATCGCGGGTTTCCTGTTAGCAGTTATGGAAATCTACGCTGTTACGATTTTTTCGGCCGAGGCGCGTTCCATCCTCATCTATGGCGGTTTCGTTTTGGCTATCATATTACGCCCTCAAGGTCTTTTAGGCGTGAGGAAACGCGCATGAGGGACACCTTTACGTTGATCACCGTCATTCTGGCTGGGGTTGGTTTGCTCTATTTTGGCAGTATTGGCGCGGGCCCTTACTGGCAGATTGTTGCTCTGAACCTTGCCATGTGGATCGCTCTGACGCAAAGCTGGAGCCTATTCTCTGGCCTGACAGGATATATCTCTCTAGGGCATGCTGTCGCCTATGGGCTTGGCGCTTACATGATGGCCACCCTGTTCAGCGAGTGGCCTATCTGGGTGTTGGTGCCAATGGGGGGGCTGGTGGCGGGCGTGTTTGCGTTAATCGTGGCTCTGCCCGTCTTACGGGTACGTGGACCCTATTTCGTGATCCTCTCCTTTGGGCTTTCCGAGTTAGTGAAATACGTCCTTCTGGTGGTAGAGACTGCGCTGGGGCAATCTTCGCGACTTCTGTTTGGCGCGCCGGGAACGCAGACCTTGCTTGTTTGGATGCTGGCACTCGCGGCGGTTGCTACGCTTTTGCGCCATGTCATCGGACTATCTCGGTTCGGGCAGGGTCTTGTTGCAATTCGCGAAGATGAAACCGCTGCGGAGACGATTGGGATCCCCATTACGCGATACAAGGTTCTAGCCTTTGCGCTTTCAACCGTAATTCCCGGAATGGTGGGTGCAGTCATGGCACTGCGGTCGACCTATTTCGAAGTATTGCAGGTTTTTTCGCCCACAATCTCCTTTACCATCGTGACCATAGCGATAATCGGCGGAGCAGGGGACGCGCGTGGACCCGTCCTTGGCGCAGTTTTCCTGATTGCTTTGTCTGAAACCCTGAGGGGCGTCTCGCCGCAACTCTATCTCGTTTTCCTCGGTCTGAGCCTGATCTTTTTTGTGCGGTTTGTGCCCAACGGGCTGACTGGATTGCTTCGAGGAGGGGGCAGGTGAGCCTACTTGATATACAAAACCTGACCAAAACGTTTGGTGGCATCAAGGCGCTGGACGCTGTCGAGTTGTATGTCGAGGAAGGGTCGGTTCACGGGCTGATGGGCGCCAATGGGGCTGGGAAAACGACGCTTTTTTCCATCGTTGCTGGAAATCAATCACTGACGTCGGGCACAATTTCATTTGCCGGCACCCGGATCGACGGAAAACGCCCTGATCAGATTTGCCACGCGGGTATTGCGCGAACCTTTCAGATCGTACGCCCGTTTTCCGGCATGACTGTACGGCAAAATGTCGAAATTGCCGTTCTATTCGGACGCAAGCAGACGCCAGTGCGGGGCGAGATTGCAGGTATTACGGATGAAATTCTAACCCAATGTGGTCTGATCGGGCTTTCAGACCAATCCTCTGGGACGCTCACGCTGGCAACGCGTAAGCGCCTCGAAGTCGCGCGTGCCCTCGGAACGGATCCTAAACTTTTGATGCTCGATGAGGTGATGGCAGGTCTCACACCAACAGAGGTCGATGATATGATTACTGCTCTCTTGACGTTGAAGGATCGTATGGGGCTGACAATCCTGATCATAGAACACGTCATGAGTGCTCTTAATCGCATGTCTGATTGCATTACTGTTCTGCATCATGGTCAACTGATCGCGCATGGAACCGCAAAAACCATAAGCGCTAACCCGGCAATAGCCGAGGCCTATTTCGGGACGGATGACGGTGATGAGGAGACGGACTGATGCTGCTTGAAACCTCTGACCTGCATGCGGGATACGGGGAGATCCGGGTCTTACAAGGTGTTTCTCTAGTGGCTCAACCCGGTGAAATCACCGCAATCGTTGGTGCAAATGGGGCGGGCAAGTCCACATTGATGCGCGTTCTCGCCGGTCTTTTGCCTGTCAGATCAGGACAACTTTTTGCCGATGGTCAGCGCATTGATAGGCTGCGGACCCATGAACGCGTCGCCAGCGGGATTGTTCTTGTCCCGGAGGGGCGTTTGGTTTTTCCTGATTTGTCGGTGTATGAAAATCTCGTTCTTGGTGCGGTCAACAGGCGCGCCCTGTCCGAAAGGGATGAAACGATTTCGTTGGTTTACAATTTGTTTCCACGTCTCGCTGAACGCAAGGACCAGCATGCGGGCACGATGTCGGGCGGCGAACAGCAAATGCTCGCTCTAGGTCGTGGGCTAATGGCGCTTCCCAAAGTTTTGTTGCTTGATGAGCCAACCCTTGGCCTCGCGCCAGCTATAGCGAAGCAGGTCTTTCGGATTGTCCCTGATCTGCGAAATCTTGGCATCACAATTGTCATTGCCGAACAGGATTTACACCGAACCTTACGCGTGGCCAATTTCGCCTACGTTCTCGAGCATGGAGCGGTGGCGGCCAAAGGTACTGGCAAGGAGTTGATTAATGATCCTATAGTGCGTCAGGCCTATCTTGGACATACTACTTAGCCTTCCGTTAACAACTCACAATGCTTTGGTTCTGTCACACAAAAACACTTGAGACGGGCAGGGCTAATTTGTAACCATGCCGAATGACAAAACACTCCCCATTCTGCTACATAAAACCCGGCCCGGGGTTCCTGGACCATTTTGCCCAGGCCCGTGGACCGGGAACCAAGAGCCAGTGCATTATCGGACAATAGAGCATGCACCTTCGTCCTGCCATCAGCGTTGCCTGAGCTTAATCAGCATTGGATGGTTTAGCTTGGAGCAAGGTCCGTGGACCAAGGCCCAACAGCAGGGGTTACTTTGCCCATTCGCCATCGTTGAGACGAAGGACGCAGGACCGGGGACCCCGGATCATGGGCCCCGTGCCTCGGACCATGGGGCTTTAGTGTTAGCCTTGTAAATTCATTGGGCTGGGGTTTTGTTTGGTAATGCCATCTTTATTCACGAACCAATTTCAAGCTAAACCGTACCGCTGCTCTCGCTGAGTGGCGTCGATTATTGAGCGCATAGATTTAGGCTGTGCCAGCAATCTGCTGCGAGTTCTCATTAGTTTGACAGCACCCTTAATTCAAACCCGGCACCATAGCTGCTCCCGATACCGGCCGTGCTCCTTTTACTCAGACAGCCTTGACCAAACTTAATTTAAAAGTACTGGCAAGTTGAGGGGGCCACGAAACCCAAAGCCACGCCAAACAACTGTGCTTGGATCGGGTAAGGATAAATTGGGAAAGCGGTCGAACAAAATTGGTAACATTACCTGCGCCACCGCGCGGCGCGCCACGTGGGTGCCTTGGCAGAAATGCGGTCCGCTGCCAAAGGATTGATGCTGGTTCTTGCTGCGATATATATAAAAATCCTCACCGTTTTCAAATAGGTCTTCATCCCGATTAGCGCTGGCCTGAATGGTCATGACCGTATCGCCCTTGGAGATTGAAAAATCCCTGATTTCAGTATCTTCTGTCACGATTCGAGAGGAAGCAGAAATCGGGGAAACCCATCGGATACCTTCCTCAAAGGCCTTGTCCCAATCGGCGTTGCGTTTCACTTCCTCCAATTGATCTGGGTTGGTCAGCAATCCGAAAAGAATGGTATTCAAGGCATCACGTGGCTCATTTATGCCGCCACCAATGGCGATTTTGAGGTTGGCATAAATTTGCGTTCTGGAAATTGGCTCATCCGCGTTCAACATTACTGAAAGCGCAGAATTGTTAGGCTCTGCCTGGTGCTGGCCTCGTAGGCTGTCAAACAGAGCATGCATCTCCTCATTAGCGCGATCGGCCCGTTCGAAGGGCTCATCCTGCCAACCAAAGTTCCCTGCACCATCAATAAGTGCTTGCGACCATCTCTGCATTTCTATGTCTGATGCCGCATCTATTCCTAAAAGAATTGCCAAACCCCGCGCAGCGTAAGGACCGGATAGCGCAGGAAATAAATCCACTAATTCGCCACGGGGCAATCGCGCGACATAGTCTTTCGCAATTTGTTCATAATGTGGGACCCATTCATCTCGGATGACCTTGGGGGCAAAAGCTGGTGCCATCGCCATGCGCTCGCGCAAATGTTCGCGGCCGTCTTTGCGCATTAAAGTATGTGCCCAAAATGCCCGTTTCATGGGTGTATTGGGGTCATTTGAACTAAAAATTCTCGGGTTGTCTTTGACATATTTCGTATCTACAGCCTTAGTCACAAAAGTGCGGCCCACGTTTTTGACTCGAACTATGGGCGCCTCGGACCGCAGACGTTGGTAAATTGGAAATGGATTTTCATCCAATTGAGCTAGTGTAATTTTTGTATCTTCAGGTATCGGTTTCATAAATCAATCTTAAGGTATTATTTTTGTCTTGTAAGATTAAACTTTTTTTGAAGTGAGCGTTGTGGCTTTGAAGGCGCGACTGATGATAGATAGCTCCCGTTTTTTTACTTTTAAACCAGCTATACTTACCGAGTGGCATCAATTGATCGGCGCATGCAATCAGGGTATGCCTTCAATCCGATACAGGGTCTGGTTTTTCTGGCAGCACCCAAAATATAGCAGATTAATTACGCGGTTCAATTAACCTGGGGTAAGAATAAAATATCACTAAATAGTCTTGGCTGATCTCTGGCAAGGTTGAACTGTGCTGCCGTCATACTGATTGAATATAGTTGATTTCCCAGATTATTCATCCCAAAGTCTCTGGAGTGGATCTCCTCAAAAGTTGTTTGAACAGGTTTTTTTAAAAAATCGACTGAAGTTACGAAAGAGGGATTGGGCTCAAATTTAGGTTTCTTAAGGGAGGAATTAAAATGATCATACGTAATATTCTAAAAACAACTTTGGCAGCAGCTTTTGCGACCAGCGTTGTAATGGCTACGGCCGTGAGTGCAGATGGTGTAATTAAGCTTGGTGCGATTGCTCCTAAAACGGGTCCACTGGCTGGTGGTGCTGTCGTCACACAATGGCCTAATGTTGACCTTTGGGTTACGCAGGTCAACGCGCGTGGAGGTTTGAACGTTAATGGCGAAAAAATGACGATTGAGCTGATTCAATATGATGATAAAACTAACCCGGGTGAGCATATAAAGCTAGCTCAGCGGCTGGCAGAGCAAGATAAAGTTGATTTTGTTGTAGCGCCCTATGGAACTGGTTTTAACATTGCAACCGCTCCAATCTATGGTCGTTATGGTTACCCTATGATTGCTGTATCTGCGATTACTGATAAGGCAGAAGAGCTCACAGAACGATATCCAAACCTATTCTTCACACTTGGCACAACGACAGCATTCGTCGAAGGTGTTCGAGAAATTTTGATCGAACAACGTGCTGCGGGTGAAATTGGTAATGAAGTTGCCATGGTAAATGTCGCTGATGCGTTCGGTATTGAGCTGGCTGACCGTGCTCGCGAAATGTTTTCAGAGGCAGGCTTTGAATTGGTATATGATAAATCCTATCCGCTTGGAACTCCTGATCTTTCGCCGGTTATGAAAGGGGCAAAAGCAAGTGGAGCAAAAGCGTTTGTTGCTTGGTCATATCCTCCGGATAGCTTTGGGTTAGCCGAACAGGCAATAATCGAAGATTTGGACGTTGCAGTCTACTATTCAGCTGTTGCGACAAGCTTCCCTGCTTTTTCTGGCGCATATGGTAATAAAATAAATAATGTTCTTGGTGCGGGTGGTACTAACGTCGATGATCCCCAAGTTGCTGAGTATCGCCAAGCTCACTTGGACATTACTGGAAAAACTGCTGATTATTGGGCATCCGCCAACACATATGCTTCGTTGCAAATCCTCGAGCAATCTATTGAAGGTGCAGGAAGCATCGATCGTGATGTGGTTACGCAGTATATCAAAGATAACTCTTTCGAAACTGTTATGGGAACACTCAGCTTTGAGAACAACATTTCGAGTACATTTTGGAGTGTTGGTCAGTGGCAAGATGGTGTTTTCCGCGGGGTCAAAGGAAATGATGTGGATGGCGCTGTAGGTGTTCGTGTCAAAGATGGTTGGGCAGACTAAGTAGCCTTGGGCGGGGGACTGCCCCCGCCTAATTCATTTTCGGGAACTGATGAATAATGGACATTTTAGTATCTGGTCTCCTGCTGTCGGGGACTTACGCACTAGTCGCTATGGGACTAAATCTGCAATACGGAGTCGCGCGGATAATGAATCTTGCCAACGGTGAGGTTTTAGTACTCGGTGCTTTGGCCGCGTTTTGGCTTTATACATCAAGTCAGATTAGCCCTCTCTTTACGGTTGTTCTGGTCGCACCTATCTCGTTCATTGGTAATTGGCTGATTTACAGATTTTTACTTTTGCCTCTTGTGCGTAGATCAAAAACACAGGGCAATTTAGAAGTGGACTCAATCCTTGCAACATTTGGGATGTCATTTGTTCTTATAGGAGTAATGGTGTCCATCGAAGGTGGGTTCTTTGCATATAAGTATCTATCCTCACCAATATCCATATTTGGCTCAACAACTTCGCTAAGCCGCTTTGTGTCATTTCTAATCGCAGCGATAATTGGTTTTTTACTTTATCTTTGGCTCAACCACACTCGATCTGGTGTCGCAGTACGTGCAGTCTCAGTTAGTGCAGAAGCAAGTGGCTTGGTTGGGATAAATGTGCCCCGAGTTTCTGGTTTGGCCTTTGCTCTTGGTGGGATGATTACCGCTATAGGTGGTGCATTGATCTCGACCTTTATAACTCTCGACGCATCAATTGGAGTTGTCTTCACACTTAAAGCACTGATTATCGTAATTATGGGTGGTGTTGGAGATATACGCGGAGCGATAGTTGCGGCGATCATTTTGGGTGTAGTTGAGACGACTGTCGCAACATTGATAGATCCGGGTCTAACTCTTGCAGCGGCGTATTTAATCTTTTTACTAATTTTATTGTTCAGGCCGCAGGGCTTGTTTGGGAGGCGTCCACTGTGAAACCTTCTAGTTGGTCAGAGCTTCTAATTGCGACACTTTTAGTATTTTTAGCGATATTCATTCCATTAATATCAAATGGCTATTGGCTATCGATTGCTGTTACGGCGATGATGTATATAGCGCTTTCTACCTCATGGGCCCTATTTTCGGGACCAACTCATTACATAAGTTTGGCTACTGGAGCTTTTTATGGAGTTGGCGGTTATCTAGTTGGTACGGGGATGTCAGATTATCAGCTTAGCTTTTGGCTAATGTTGGCAATAGGACCAATAGTTGCGGCACTCTTGGCATTGCTCATCGGCATCGCGACGTTGCGGTTGTCTGGGGTTTACTTTGTTATTTTCACTCTTGGTCTTGCCGAAATGATACGAAATCTTGTGTCATGGGTGCAAAATAATTTTCTTGGGTCACGTGGACTTTATGTTTTTACCGATTTCCGTGACCAGCATATATACTGGATGTTGTTGTCCGTCGCAGCGCTCGTCTATCTTTTTGGTTGGATCATAAATAGATCGCGCTTGGGTTTTGCCCTTCGGATTATCGGTAATGATGAAACGGTCGCCCGTCATGTTGGAATCAATACCGCTTGGGCAAAAGTGATATTATTCACATCGACTGGCTTCTTTGCAGCTCTGGTTGGGGCTATTTTGGCTCCGCGTTGGAGTTATATTGAACCCAATATTGTCTTTTCACCACAATTGAGTTTCCTGGTTGTGATCATGGCGCTACTCGGTGGATCCGGGCGGCTTTGGGGGCCGTTGGTGGGAGTTATCCCATTTACCATTTTGTGGGAATTGACGAGCATTCAATTTCCTAACCAGTCAACTTTGGTTTTGGGCATCGCATTTCTATTGATTGTTTATGTTCTCCCAAAGGGTATCGTAGGACGATTGGAACAACTCCGTGCAAAAACCCAACGGGGACATCATGAATAAACGTCCAATACTATCAGTGCAGGGAGTGACCAAACGGTTTGGTGGTTTGGTCGCAGTAAATGATGTGTCTTTTGATGTCGGTCATCATGAGATGATCGGTGTGATTGGGCCGAATGGATCAGGTAAAACCACCATGTTGAATATGGTTTCTGGGGCCTTTCAGCCCACTGAGGGTAGAATTTCCATGAAAGGCCGTCGTCTATCCGAATTGCCTGCACAACAAATTGCACGGGAGGGTGTTGGGCGTACATTCCAACTTGTGAAGTTGTTGCCCGGTTTGAATGTCTTAGAAAACGTCAAGGCAGGTGCAGTCTTTGGGCATCGGCGCCGTTGGGGGCGAGATGCAGAGGATTTTGCGCATGAAATGATTGAGCGCGTTGGGCTTGATGCTTCGGAAAATGCGTCAACTACTTCGTTAACATACATTGACCAAAAACGTGTTGAACTAGCACGGGTACTCGCTGGCGAACCAGAAGTGTTATTGCTTGATGAATGGTTGGCAGGACTAAACCCAACAGAGCTTGATACTGGGATAGAGCTGATCAACGCCCTGCGAGACGAAGGCCGTACAGTTATTATGGTTGAACATGTAATGGATGCAATTAGATCGCTATGCGACAGATGCGTAGTGATGTCTTCAGGCACTAAGATTGCTGAGGGGACACCAAATGATGTTTTGTCTAATCGCGAAGTGATTAGCGCTTATTTGGGAGATGAAGATGCTTAAAATAGCCAACGTTTCAGCTTTTTATGGCCAGCACCCGGCATTACAGGACGTATCCTTGCAGGTGGGTTTAGGCGAAGTAGTTGTAATTCTTGGTGCAAATGGTGCTGGAAAATCGACATTACTACGCGCCATATCTGGTATTTGTGAAGGGCGAGTGAAGGGGGTCATGACTTTAGAATCCGAGCCTTTAACAGCTCTGAGCTCAGATCAAATCGTTGAGCGTGGCGTAGCTCTTGTCCCAGAAGGTCGGGGTATATTCGGTGACCTTACTGTGAAAGAGAATTTACTATTGGGTGCCTATTCCAGCCGCGCGCGCCGTGACGAAAATGCAAATTTAAACCGAGTTTTTCAGCTTTTCCCCAAGCTGCAGGAACGGCAAGGACAAATCGCACGCACAATGTCTGGTGGCGAGCAACAGATGGTAGCCATTGGCCGAGCAATGATGTCAGCGCCAAAAATATTGATGTTGGATGAACCGTCTTTAGGTTTGTCACCACTTCTTTGCAAAGAGCTATTTCAAAACTTATCAACCGTTAAGGAACTAGGTATTGGCATTCTTCTAGTTGAACAAAATGCTAAACAAAGTTTAGCGATTGCTGATCGTGGCTACCTGCTAGAAAATACACGGATTACACATGAAAATACAGCCCAACAGTTGGCTAGGGATCCTGCTGTACAAAAAGCGTACTTGGGCGTTGGTGGCCATAGTATAGACGGGGCATCAAAAACCAATACGGCAAAAAATGCTAGGATAAGTGCTGTAAATAAGAGCTGGATTTCTATTCCAGAAGCACGCCCACAACCTCGGCGCACGGCTGATCAACATATAGGACTGGATATCGAAGGCCTAGTGCGGGAGGCATCTGCAATTTCCACTGAATCCATTGCTGTCCAAAGCCATACGGCGGTTATCCAAAACGAAATTGATCAAGCAGCTACACCTCGATTAAATACTGTTTTATTGGAAATCGAATTGGCAGCAAAGAATGCGCGCACTAAATCATCAATGCAGCGGATGACGCGAAAGCCGAACCACATAGTATCTGCGACAAAAGCTGAAACACGAATTTCTGATGACGCAAATCCAGTGATTATAGAAATTTACAGAAGACCACGGGTGCAAATTTTTCGTCGTCGCGATGGGGACTTTGAAAGGGATTAGACATGCTTGAGAATATTACTTCTGGCCCAGTTATCAAGGGTCTTTATATAGATGGGCAATGGCAGGCAACGCCTGGTCAATTTGACGATTTCAATCCATCCGATGGGACCGTATGGGCCCAGATTCCTGACGCCGGAGCTTCTGAAACCAAACGTGCAATAGATGCTGCACATCGCGCATTTCCTACATGGTCATCGATGCATTTTCAACATCGAGCTCAATTCTTGTTGAAAATAGCAGATATTTGGGACAAGCGGAGTGCAGATTATGTCGCTGCTGCACAATATGAAGGTGGTGGTGGGTTTGGGAAAGGTATGTTTGAGGTGGGCCATGTCTCTGAAACCTTCCGTGCAGCGGCAGGACTTTGTTATGGGCCAATTGGGGAAATTTTACCATCTCAACATGGTAAAGTATCGACAGCTGTACGCGTACCTATGGGCGTGATTGGAGTCATCAGCCCTTGGAACGTGCCGGGCATTTTGACATCTCGTGGGTTTGCTTTTGCGATGGCTGCAGGAAACACAATAGTTCTGAAGCCCTCTGAAGAAACACCATACGGAGGTGGACTATTTTTTGGCGAAATTTTACAAGAAGCTGGCGTCCCTAACGGCGTCTTTAATGTGATAACTGCATCCCGTAGCCGTACACCTGAGGTCGGGGACGAGTTGATCGATAATCCTTTAGTGAAGGGAATTTCCTTTACCGGTTCGACGCCCGTTGGGAGGCGAATTGCGGCAAAATGTGGTGCGCACCTCAAAAAATGCTGTATCGAACTCGGTGGAAAAGATAGCCTTATTATTTTGGAAGACGCCGATATGGATCGGGCAACATCATCTGCAAGTTTTGGCGCATTTATGCACCAAGGCCAAATTTGTATGAGCGTCGAAAAAGTACTGGTACATAACTCTATCTATGATGATTTTTTACAGAAGTTTGTCGCCCGAGCCGGTCGAATCAAAACTGGAAACACGGCGGATAAAAGCAATGTGAACGGGCCACTCATTAATGATAGACAGGTTGCTCGAGTGAAATCGCAGTTGGATGATGCAATAGCCAAAGGAGCTCAAATTGCACTTGGTGGTGGCATAAACGGTCGATTTGTTGAACCGACCATTTTAACTCACGTGACTCCAGATATGGATATTTGGCGAGATGAAACTTTTGGTCCAGTGGCCATTGTCGTTCCTTTTAAAACTGATGCTGAAGCAATTGTGATGAACAATGACACTGAATATGGCCTTTCAAGTGGGATAATCACAGGTAATGAGCAGCGGGCTTTGGATATGTCTCAGCATTTAGAAACTGGCATGTGTCACGTGAATTGTTCAACAATCAACGATGAACCACATGCACCTTTTGGCGGATCCAAAGCGAGTGGTCTTGGTCGGCATGGCGGCAAATGGGCCATGGATACATTTTCGGAAACGCGATGGATCACGATGGATAGAGGGGGTCGGCCTTACCCGCCGGTATTTTGAAAATGCAAAATCTTGTTAAAGGAAAACGTATTATAGTCACAGGTTCTTCTTCAGGAATTGGTTGGGAAACTGCTAAATTTTTGAGTGACCAAGGCGCTGAAGTTTTAGGAATTGACGTTACCAAAAACTTTGATCATGTGGAAGAATTTTATCGTGCCGACTTAGGGGATAAACGTACAATTGATGCCCTCGTGGATGCCCTTCCTGATGGTATAGATGGTCTAGTTAATAATGCTGGTTTGCCTCCTACACGACCTGCGGAGCAATTGCTTGCTGTGAACCTTGTAGGTCTAAAGCATCTTACCTATCAGCTTATTCCAAAAATGAATGATAATGCTTCGATAGTAAATGTTGCATCTCTTGCAGGACATGGTTGGGCACAAGCAGTAGAAGCTATAAAAGCCGCAGATGGTATGACTTTTGATAACATAGCTGCATTTGTGGAGCGATGGAAAGTTGGAAGCGAGGGTGGCCGTAGTTATTTCTTTTCGAAAGAAGTGATCATGGCTTGGACTTTGCGTAATCGTTGGACTTGGCGTGATCGTGGAATTCGAATGAACGCTGTAAGTCCGGGTCCTGTGGATACCCCCATACTCGGTGATTTTTTGAAAACACTGGGCGCGCGGGCCGAAGAAGATCGTAACACTATGGATAGGGCAGGTACGCCAGCTGACATAGCACCAGTTATTGCGTTTTTGCTAAGCGACATGACCCATTGGATTAGGGGGGCAAATATTCCTACAGACGGTGGAATGGCATCGAATTTACTGTGCAAAGCGCACGGACTTTAGAGAGGATTACAAGATGGGCACTTTAGGTTGGATCATCCTACTACTGATTGTTTTAGCGGCAATTGTCGTTATCGTAGCTTGGCTATATGAACGTGCGACTAATGAGGTTGCTCTGGTTCGAACTGGCGCCAGGGGGCGAAGCGTGGTCATTGATGGTGGTGTGCTTGCAGTCCCGTTTTTCCATGAGATTAGTCGTGTCAACATGGCAACGCTCCGATTGGACGTTAATCGACGTGGGGACGCATCTCTGATCACTCAAGATCGGCTGCGTGTAGATGTTGGCGCTGAATTTTACGTTTCAGTAAAACCGGAAGCTGAAGCAATCACTCGTGCGGCACAAACGTTGGGACGACGTACATTTCAGCGTGATGAATTGAGCGACCTCATAGATGGTATGATGGTCGATGCTTTGCGGTCAGTGGCAGCTAAAATGACAATGGATCAGTTGCATGAAAATAGAGCCAGCTTCGTCTTTGAAGTTCGTGAAATGTTACTCGAAACGCTTGCACGATACGGTTTACAATTAGACAGTGTTTCCTTGACAGCCCTTGATCAAACGCCTTTTGCGGCTCTGGATGAAAACAATGCATTCAATGCAGTGGGTATGCGAAAATTGGCTGAAGTAATAGCTAAGTCTAAAAAAGAGCGGGCTGAGATTGATGCGGACAGTGAAGTGAGTGTTCGTCGTGCGGCGATGGAAGCATCTCGAAAGCGGCTTACTATTGAGCTGGATGAACGCCGAGCAGAGATTGCGCAGCAACAAGAGATAGAAACCCTATCTGCCGCTCAGATCGCAGAAGTAGCGCAACGAAAAGCGGATAGTGAGTTGAGCGTTACAATGGCGAGGATCGATCTCGAGCGCACTATTCAAACAGCAGAAGTAACTCGTGAGCAGGCTCTTAATATTGCTCAAAAAGATAGTGAAATTGCAATTGCGGCAAAGAGCCAGGAAGAAAGTTTGGCTCAGTCCAATGCTGACGTGGCACGTGCTGGCGCAATTTTAGCGTCTGAATCAATAGAGACAGCGCGTTCTACTGCCCAGGCTGAACGTCGCGTGAAGCTTGATGGAATTGCACGTCAAGGCGAAGCACGTACCGCTGCGGCTCAAGAGACAATTCGTTCAGAGAATGAAAAAGCGGTCGCGAAAGATAAAGCTGCTGTACGCCGTGAGGCCGCAGACGCTGATAAAGCCGTAAAACTTGCAGATTCAGATGCAGTCCGTGCACACATTGACGCTGAAAATAGTCGGTCACCGGCACTGATTGCCATGGAACTTGAGAAGGCGCGACTGGAAGCAATGCCCAAAATAATAAGCGAGATGGTCAAGCCTGCTGAGAAGATCAAGGCCATTAATGTTAACCACATTACTGGATTGGGGGGGGCATCTGGTGCCAGTTCTCCAAGCACTCCAGTGGCTGTGGCAATGGACTCGATTATGGAAATGGCTGTTCAAATGCCAATGCTAAAGAAAATTGGTGACCAAATGGGGATTTCTTTTGACGACAGTTTCTCAAGCAATGTTAAAACTAAATCTAAAGATGAGTAATTATGTAGAATAGGAGAATATTCATGGCTGAATTTATAATAGCGCCGCATATGCGGTTACATGAGTGGATTGCGGTCGAAAAAGGATACTTTGAGGAAGCAGACCTTGATTATGTTCTTGAAGACCAACTCTTGTCTGCGGCGGGTGATCGGCATGATCTCGGCGACCGTGTTGGGGCTTACCAAACCTTTGAAAAAGGTAGGACATGCGATGTTAGTTCGGCTTGCCATTGGACCGTTAACGTAGCTGCTGCATCGGGGCATGGTAAGCTTTATGCGAACGCCTATTCTGTTTCACCATGTGGAATATTTGTACCTGCGGATTCAGATATAAAAAGACCGGAAGATCTCGCGAATGTGCCAATTTCGGTAGGGTACCAATCTGGAAGCCATTATTCGACCATTCAAGCAATGGAGCCATTTATGGACAAGGATCAGATAAAACTATCATTTTCTGATGGGCTGCTGTTCAAAAGAATGGAACATTTGATTAATGGAAATGTCCGTGCTGCAAATTTATTTAGTGGTCCTTACTATTTTATGGAGCAACTTGGGTTTCGCAAGGTTCTGGATACTTCCTTTATGATGGCAGCAATGGTTGCGGAAGATGCAAATCTTGATGATGTGCAAAAATATTTTGGAGCATTAAAGCGCGCTCAATTGGATATTGATCATCGGCAGGAGCTGTATACGCATTACTATAAGAATGAATTTCCAGAAGAATTTAGGGATAAAATGGACACTCGTTTGTTCGGTCCGGGTGAACGGATAGTTTTTGAACCTTATTCGCGAGAAGTTTTTAATGAGTCTCGAACTTGGGTTGCCGAGCGGGATATTTTTGAAAATGGTGTCGGTCATTTACAATACGACGATGCTGTAATCGTCTGACAATTAGTCTTTCAGTGGCGAATTTGCTCAGTATTCGGGTGCCCGTTTATGGGGGAGCTGGCTGGCTGGCACTGTCAGAGCAAACTAGCTTGAATAGGGCAGGGCGACTTTATAGCGTCTTCTGATGATAAAACATTCTCCATTTCGCTACTTTAAAACCAGCCCTGAAGTCATCCGACTTGCAGTAATGATGTATGTTCGTTTTCCGCTTTCTCTTCGTTATGTGGAGGATTTATTGCATGAACGTGAGACTAATCTGACAGGCCAAAGGTGGAGCAGTGGAGCGAGTGGAGCAATTTCCATGTAACTTACGCAACGCCACCGCGGTGTAAAACACCGTTTTGTCAACGCCGGACTAAAACTGCACCAGTCGCCGGAGCAACAGTGCACCATTTGGCAGATTTTGGTCGGAGTAAAAGTGCGCCATTTTTCGGGATGTAGGTTTGTCCATAGGCCCGCACGGCGGAGT
>Ga0206130_10001816_pt1 | contig 30664 bp, 20 predicted proteins | sample Helgoland_Spring_9_FD_148637 | JGI IMG/M metagenome (GOLD analysis project Ga0206130, IMG submission 148637) | Pelagic subsurface seawater microbial communities from Kabeltonne, Helgoland, North Sea - Helgoland_Spring_Bloom_20160512_1 | ecosystem: Environmental > Aquatic > Marine > Epipelagic ...
TGTTGACGATGGACAAATCCCATCCCACTTGGTGGGAGTATCTGTATTGGAAAAGGCTTCTGGTTGTCCTGCGAATAAGGAGGTTCTTTCCATACTGAGAGAGTCTGGTAAATTACTTGCACAGACAGATCACGCTCATCAATACCCTCATTGTTGGCGAAGTAAAACACCAGTGGTATTTCGTGCAATGGACCAATGGTTTGTTGCCTTAGATAAAGATGAATTGAGGAAGAAATGTATGGAGGAAGTTCAGTCAGTTAATTTTACTCCTGATTGGGGAAAAAATAGGATACATGGTTTTTTACAATCCCGACCCGACTGGTGCATTTCACGACAACGTTCTTGGGGTGTTCCTATCCCGGTGTTTTATGATGAGGAAGGAGAGGCTCTCCTCGATGAAAAGCTTATCTTGGGACTGGCTGATAAGATTGAAAAGCTGGGGACAGATGCGTGGTTTTCATTATCTGAAAATGAATTATTAGATGGTTTGCCCATTCCCGCAGACTGGAAGGGAAGGACATTACATAAAGGAACCGATACTCTAGATGTGTGGATTGATTCAGGGTGTAGTCATCGGGCAGTACTTCAAAACAATAAGGATTTGAAGTGGCCGGCAGATTTATACCTCGAAGGAAGTGATCAACATCGAGGATGGTTTCAAAGTTCATTATGGACCAGTATGATTGCATTTGAACAGGCGCCTTACAGGAGAGTGCTGACCCATGGATTTGTGGTTGATGGAAATGGCCGAAAAATTTCTAAAAGTGATGGCAAGCCCCAAACCGCTGACTCTTATGTGAAAAAGTATGGTGCCGATGTCCTTCGTATTTGGGTATGTTCGGAAGATTTCAGGCGTGACATTCCATTATCAGATGAAATTCTCGGACAAGTAGTTCGATCGTACCGAACTTTGCGCAACTCAATCAAATTTCAACTTGGTAATTTACATGACTTTACCTTTTCTGAAGATGCCATCCCCGTTCAACAACTCACAATAATCGATCGTTGGGCACTCAGTCAGACCAATAGCCTAATTAAGGAAGTAACTGAAGCGTTTGAAAAGTATGAGTTTCATCGCGGGGTACAGGCGATTAATAAGTTTTGCTCCAATGTTTTGTCCTCCACTTATCATGACATTATCAAAGATCGATTATACACGCTCCATCCAAGTGATTCAAAGAGAAGGTCTACTCAAACTGCATTACACTTAATTTTTGACTCGCTGATTCGAATCCTTGGACCAATGGCCCCTTTTACCGCTGATGAGGCTTGGTCTTTTCATCAATCTGGAAAAGATATCACTACAGATTTCTTAGCGTTGCAAGCTTGGCCAAAGGTAACACAAGAATGGGATGAGGGGAAAGAACTATCAGATGCACAAACAATCTTAGATTTTAAGGACCTGAAGGTTAATGATTCTTTAGAATCCTTGCGTACCCGTAAGGAAATCGGTCAATCATTGGAAGCAGAGATAGAAATCAGGGTTCCTCTAAGTGATCCTCTACTTACTCTCTTTCAACAGCGAGAAGAAGATTTAGCTGAAATGTTAATTGTTTCTAATGTTATAATTGTTGAAGCTTCAGAGGATGAAGAATTGCAAGTGATTTCACGGCACGCGAGCGGTCAAAGGTGCCCCAGAAGTTGGAGATGGGTCCCAAAACTTGTTTCAATTGAGCCTTGGGGTGAAGTCTCGCCGCGTTGTGCTGAAGTCCTTGCCAAACTTGTATAAGAAATTAATCTAACCCTAAATTTTTCCTATGACTAAAAAAACAAAAGCTTCTAAAACTCAATCGACCCAAGCTTCGGATAAAGAGTCTGAACCAAAGATAAAGAGGCCTCGGGGACGACCGAGGAAAAATGCGACCCTTTCAGATGTATCTCCTTCAAAAGGAAAGCAAGTTACGCAAGGTGGTAAAAAAAGTGCTGTTTCCAAATCTGAAAAAAAAGTACCAGTGCGTAGAGGCCGAAAGCCTAAAGTTGCAGTTGAAGTTGATTCTGAAGTTGAAATTAAAGTTCGTGAAATTGTTAAAAAAACTCGTTCTAAAACTCCGAGCACGGAGGAAAAGAAAGAGAGTTCTACTTTCAACTTAGGCGATGTAAGAGCGATTATTCAGAAACGAAAAGCAGAAACTGCCTCGTCCAAGCCAAAAAAGAAAAAGAAAGTAAAAGAGACCGAAGTAGAATTAGTCCCCTCCAAAGAGGAACCCAAAAAAACAGGAAAATCGGTAAAAGTAAAAAAATTACAAACCGCTTCGGTTGATGACATTTTAGGTTTTGGCCTTTCAGTTGGTCCAACGCGCCCCATTCGAGATGCGAAAAAAGTTCCCAAAGAGTGGGAAGTTTACTACAATGATTTAATGAATTTGAGACATTCCTTAAAAGGAGCGCTCGGGCAACGCTCGAATGAGACATTAGGGGCATCGGCTCGGGAGTCTTCTGGAGAGTTATCGATTAATTCTGCGGACTCTGGCTCGGAATCCTTTAATCGGGACGTTGCACTCTCCATGGTTGCTACCGAGCAGGAAGCACTGGAGGAGATCGAAGATGCCATCGATCGAATTTTTGATGGTACTTTTGGCATTTGTCAAGAAACAGAGAAACCGATCAAGAAATCTCGTTTAAAAGTGGTTCCATTCACTAGGTTTTCACTTGAAGGACAAACTCTTTACGAGAAAAGAAACCGAAGGGAACGTGATGCTGGCGGTGGGATTTTTGCCACTATTTCCGATTCTACGCTTGGGGACGATAGCTAATACTCTTCCGTTGATCACAATATTGCTCTAGGTGACCTATCTTCGATTTTGGATTTTCTTTTCGGTGGTATGGGTTTTAGACCTTGCCACAAAACATTGGGCAGTTGAAAACGCCGATGACCTAAGAAATTTCCCGATAGTAGTACTGGATTGGATGAATGGGCATAAAGCCTTTTTGGAATTTACTTACATTACCAATCCTGGGGCAGCATGGAGTATGTTTTCTGATTATCCTGAGGTTTTGACGGGATTGGCTGCAATGGCTCTCGTTCTCATTTTCTTGTTTAGAAAAAGTCTCGAACTCTTTAAACCCAATTTACAAATTATATTTGGTCTTATTTGTGGAGGAATTGCGGGAAATTTATGCGATCGAATATTCAGGGAACCGGCTGAAGTGGTTGACTTCATTGATGTCTATCTTCCATTGCTCAATTACGATTACCCTATTTTTAATATCGCAGACGCAGGAATTTTCATTGGGGCAATTAGTTATATGTTCGTTGGTTTTCAGGAAGGCAATAAAGCGAGGAATTTAGAAAAATTAAAGGTCTCTCAAGATTCTTAGCGATCTGACTATTCAATATTTAAGGATTGTTCTCTCATTTTCTCAACTTCAGTCCGTGCGTTGAGAGCAATGTTAGTACATTGAGTACGAGTCGATTTCGAACAGAATGTATTGAGTTCTCGCGAGATTTCCTGAAGTATAAACTCGATCTTTCTTCCGATGCTTCCATTCGCTTCGAATGTGACTAACATTTGACTCAAATGGCTTTTTAAACGAGTGATTTCTTCCGATGTATCTGACTTTTCTGCAAATAGAGTAACCTCCTTAAGAATTCGATCGTCATCCTGTTCAATAGATAAATTCGATTTTCTTAGGCGCTCCATTAATTTATCTTTGTGTTCTTGTTCCATCCCCTTGGACTGTGCTTCCATTTCGCAGATTAAATCAGTTACACGGTTTATTCTCTCAGTCAGGTCTTGTTTAATAGCGCTACCTTCGATTTCTCTCATTTTACCCATACTTTTACACGCATCAGTAAGCGCTTTTTCCAGATCTTTATATACCTTATCCAGGGGAGGGAATTTAGACTGATTTTTTCGTAATTCTGCCAATCTCAGAAGTATATCGGGGGTAATTTTAAAATCTTGTTTTTTTTGACGAAGAAAACCTTCTAAATATTCAAGGTCTTTTTCGATAATCGATTCTTCAAATAGACCTTGCGCCTCCTCTTCAGGACATTTACTGAGATTGATTGCAGCTCTAATTCTCCCTCTTTGAAAAAAAGATTTAATCTGCTTATTGGCATCATACTCAAATCGTTGCCATTCTTTTGGGGCCGATACAATCGTTTCTAGATGTCTCTTATTGACCGATGTGACCTCAATTTCAATCGATAGGTTATCAAAAGTAATGGAAGCCATTCCATACCCCGTCATACTATTCATGATTGTTGTGCAAATGTATTATCTTTTCCGAGCAAGCGGGCAACTTCCATAGCATCTTTATCTCCTCGCCCGCTTAGATTAACACAGATAACTTTATCTTTTGTCATTTCACTTGCTCTCTTAAATGCATAAGCAAGTCCATGAGAAGTTTCTAGAGCAGGAAGAATTCCCTCTTTTGACGAGAGGAGTTGAAAGGCATCCAATGCATCCTGGTCATTGGCATTGGCATACTCAATACGATTACGATCCCGGTAAAAAGCATGCTCCGGCCCAATTGCGGCATAGTCAAGTCCTGCCGAAACTGAGTGGGTCTGATTGATTTGCCCATCTTCATTTTGTAAAATCCAAGTTTTACAACCCTGTAACACTCCAAGTTTTCCTCCCTCGAACCTCGCTGCGTGCTGACCGTCCTCAAGAGACCTGCCCCCTGCCTCTACCCCAATTAGTCGAACATTCTCCTCTTCCAGGAAATCAAAGAAGAATCCAATCGCATTACTACCTCCTCCAACACATGCGATCATTTCATCTGGTAGTTTTCCTTCGAGGTTCAAAAATTGTTTTTTGGTTTCTTCTCCGATTATTCGATGAAAATCCCGAACCATGCCGGGGTAGGGGTGTGCTCCTAACGCCGAACCCAGTATATAATGAGTATCATCTATATTGGTAACCCAATCTCTCATTGCCTCATTGATTGCCTCTTTAAGGGTTTTGCTTCCTGATTCAACTCCGCGAACCTCTGCCCCGCTCAATCTCATGCGAAAAACATTGAGAGCCTGGCGCCGCATGTCTTCAGCCCCCATATAAATTACGCAACTAAATCCGAAGTGTGCACAGACAGATGCAGTTGCAATTCCGTGCTGTCCAGCCCCTGTCTCGGCAATAATTCGTGTTTTTCCCATTCTTTTTGCAAGAAGAGCTTGCCCAAGTGCGTTATTTATTTTGTGTGCACCGGTATGAAGTAAGTCTTCTCGTTTTAGGTAAATCTGAGCACCTCCGATTTCTTTTGTCAGGCGCTCTGCAAAATATAGCTCGGTCGGCCTTCCTGCAAATGTACGAAGCAAAAAAGCTAATTCTTTCTGAAATGCAGGATCTTGCTTCGCTTTCAGATAAGCTGCAGACAGTTCACTTAACGGGTGAGAAAGTGTCTCCGGTACGTAAGATCCGCCATAGGGACCAAATCGGCCTCGTTCGTCGGGTAAAGAAAAGCGGTCGATTTTGTTTAAGTTGGTCATGGTTGATTCTGATGGCTTTATCATAAAAAAAATATTGAATAATACTATCGCTTGGTTTTGCTTGCGACAACTCAAGAAGTGATTCCCAATGAATTCTATTTTATGGTTCCTACCCAAAATCCAACTATTATAGTACCTGCACGCCTTGCATCTGTTCGATTTCCAAGAAAGCTTTTAGCAGATGCAGGCGGAAAACCTCTTATTTTACGAACTGCAGAGAGGATTAAAGAACAAGTTCCTGAGTTTGATCTTTATTTTGCGGTCGATGGAGATGAACTCAAGAGTCTTTTAGAGTCATCTGGCTACAATGTTATTGTAACTCCTCCCCATCTGTCCTCGGGCACTGATCGAATTGCCATCGCAAACAGAATTTTAAAAAGAGACCTTTTGATTAATGTGCAGGCTGATGAGCCAATGGTCATGCGAGATCAAATTCTTATGCTTGCTGAGGCTCTTTCTCATAAAGATGTATCGATTTCGACCCTTGCCTCGATTTTTCAATCAGAAGAAGATTTCCGCGACCCCAATCAAGTCAAGGTGGTCATGGATAACAATGGACATGCCCTCTACTTCTCGCGTGCTCCCATTCCATTCGCTCGTGACAGTAAAACGGGATCCTTACCTGGACACTCAATTTATGCATACAAGCACATGGGATTATACGGATATAAGAAAGAATTCCTTGAAGAATTTGTTTCGAGCGAAGCGGGTGAATTGGAACGCATTGAAAAGCTCGAGCAACTACGGGCATTGCAGAGTGGATTTCGAATTGCAGTGAAAATAACGGAATTTGCTTCAGTGGGAGTAGATATACCGGAAGATTTGCAAAAAATAGATTTTTCATAACTTTACTCAATCTGATGTTTACCAAGATAATCAATCGTCATTTTTTTTTCCAACTGCTTGGTATGACAATTTTGATAACTTTTATTTTATTAGGGATTCTACTCTATGGAAACTTGGTCAAGCATGATGAGTATTTACTCCAAGCAATGTCAGTATCTCCTTATTCCTTTCTTCAATTATCCTCTCTTTTAATTCCCTATGCCTTATCTTTTGCCTTACCCTTTGGCTTTATGTTGGCCCTACTTCTTTGTTATGGGAAATGGTCCTCAAGTAATGAAATTCTTGCACTACGATCTTTAGGAAATGGCATTTTTTCATGGGGCATGCCGTGCTTCATTCTGTCTTTTTTGGTGTCGCTTATCTCTCTCTCTATTTTTTTACAGTGGGCACCAATGAGCAGGGCAGAATTTGATCAGAAAAAATCGGCCATTGTATGGAGTAATATAAACTTGTTGTTGGAAACTGAAAAAGAAATTGAATTTGATCTCGAGCAAAATTCGACTGGGTTAACGAACAAAAACCTTGCTACGCTATCGGATGAACCGATCCATCGCGTTTCTTTATCAGTTGGTTCAATGGAGCAAAACCGATGGTCTAATGTAAGAATTCTATTGCTTGGAGAAAACGGAATTCTCCTTCGAATTATCAATAGCCAAAGTGCAAAAATTGAAAGAAACCAACTTAATTCGCAATTAATTCTAAATTTAAAGAATGTGGACTTTGAATCCGCCATAGATTCTCACAACAGTAATCTTTTTGTTTCTTTCGAAGAATGGAACAAACCCATAATCTTTAACCTCACTCCCAATGGTAATAACTTAAATGTAAAGAGAATTGGATTCTTTGAACTGCTTGAGTTATCTAGTTCTGATAATACTAAAAAATACGATGCTAAGGTACTAATCCATAAAGGTTATGTCTTGGGGACATCCTCCTTGTTTCTATCATTGGTTCTTTTACCAATCTCGATCACTCATGGTCGAAAGGAAACCATTTCTAATCTAGCGATTGGAATTTTTCTTTCAGTTTTATACTACTCAAGTATAACTCTGCTGGAGGAGTTTTCTTTTCAATACTCCAATTTACTATTTTTGTGGATCCCTAATTCACTCTGTTTTATTATTGGAACTTATTTGCTTTATAAATTTGACAAAGTTGGTTTCAGTTATTCAAAGTAGGTACTAAATCTACTATTCTTTTGACTATTTCTAAAAAAAACTTCCTTTTCTAAAAAATTCTTTTGAAAAAACATTCCAAATACATGTAAGATTTACCAAGTTAATGCTAACTAAAGATAAGCCCTTTTAAAATATTACCTAAAATCATGAATAACGCCCACAATTCTCTTTGCCTTTGTGTCTTCCTTCTTTTTTCATCTTTATCCGCAAATGCAGCAAAGAATGTTGCTGGAGTTTCGGGTGCAATTACGAAAACTATTGCAGATGCCAATGCATCAGTTCCAAAGTACGCAGTTGTCAGTGCAGGAGTTTCTGCTGATGCCGTTTATTCAGGTCAGATTGCTAGCGTAACCTCAAACACTATCAGCTTTGAATCCTCCTCTGATTCTAGTGAAGTAACTGTTAACCCTTTTGTATCTGGTGTTTTTAATTCTTCGGTTCGGTCACCAATTTTAACATCTGCATTATCGGGTGCAGGTGTTGGTTCTATTCCTATAACATATGCAGGTACAGGGTTCTCTACCGCCCCAGAGATTGTAATTGATTATCCTACTAGTGGCGATGATCAAGCTACCGCAACTGCTACAATTTCTAGTGGTGCCATTTCTGGTATTACAATAACGAATGCCGGTTCAGGTTATGATGCGGCACCTGGAGTTACAGTTATTGGTGGCCCTTATCTGGTAAAACTTACTGAGTCTGGAGATGATGACGAAGGTCGAGTATTCCTAATAACAGACAATAATGCCACTCACCTTACACTTGACACTTCTAAATTAACAAGTGGTGAATCACTCTCAGATGTTTTGCAAACAGACTATTCCGTTGAAGTTGTCCGTGCTCCAACTTTGGGCTCTGTATTTGGAGAGACTGCGTCAGATCTTGATTTAAATCCTTCCAGTACTAACGGAAGCACATCAGGTGCTGATTTTGTATACCTCTACAACGGATTTCAATATGTACCATATGCTTACATGCCATCAGGTTTAGGACGAGATGCCGGTTGGTATAGCTCATATTATATGAGATGGGGAAGGAGAAACCATCTAGTTATTTATCCTGATGAAGGATTTATTGTTGCTAAAAGAACTTCTGGAACACTAACCCTTGACTTTGATGGTGGCGTTAGTAGTTCCGATCAAAAAATGCAACTTCCTGTAACTTCAGGTGCTGTTGTTATGAATAATCCCTATGGCACTGACATGCTGCTTGGTGAGCTCATTCCTTCTGAAACATTTGGAACAAGTAGCGTTGAATTTCGTCCGGGGTCAAGCGATACGGATGTTAATGCAGATCAGTTATTTTTTCTTGATAATGCAGTTTGGTCTCAATTTTATTACAAATCTGGAGTTAATGACGGCATTACCAAAACGGCTACAGCAACTGCAAAAGCTGGCACTGCTAGTAGTAATGGATTAGCTGATGCAGATGTATCCTTAGCCAATGGTACAATTTCGAATCTACAAAGTTGTACTGCTTCTGGCGGATTATCTGTTGACCATAATGATAGTAATCATACCCTTGTCACTTTAAGTGGTACCGCTCCCCAAGTAGGTTTTGACATAACTTTTGAAGGTATTATCGGTCGAAAGCTAAATGACAACGGGGATCAGGAACTTGATGTTAATGGAACTGATGTTTCAAGCGGAAGTGGAATTAAAATATTTTCAAGCCTAATTGGTACTTATAAAATAGTCGCGAGGCCATCCTCTTCAACCGTAGTTGTTAGAAAAAGAAGGGATATAAATTTTGTAAATGCCGGAACAAAAACTTGGTCGACTGGGCAGGGAGGAACTGGCTATAATGGTACTGCAAAAGCTTATTTTATGGGAGGCGGAAATACAACAATGGCAGTTGCAGATGCAACTGTTTCCGGTGGTTCAGTAACAGGTTTTAGTTTTACTGGAACTGGAAACACAAGAGGTGCTGGGTACCAATATGCACCACAAGTTATTATCTCGGGTGGTGGATGGAGGAAAGTGAGTGCAGGTGATGCAATTCAAGATGGTGAAATCTTAGAGGCTACGGAAGGAATTGTAATTATTCGTAAAAATCCGAGTGGAATTCTTACTTATTTTAAACCTAAAAATCCTTTCAATTAGAAATTAGGTTAGATTTCAAAATTTAATGCAATGGCTTAAGCTAACTCACATTTTTTAATGTGAATTCTTTATGTAAGCATTGTGACACTATAAATTAAATTCGATCCTTCATTATAGTAACTCACTATTGTAAGTTTAGTACTTTGCTTATTTCTTGATTTAAGTTGGGGCAACAGAAAAATGATTTTTTATTTTCTAGATTCTTCACATAGAAATTTCCAATCTCGTTCATTTAAATTAGATCTTATTCAAATCTATAATGGTACTGGCTATTAAGGGGATTAACAGATTTTATTGAAAAAATATGATGCAAAGAATGTTGTTCTTATAAATATATTATGTTGGTAGAGATTTAGTTAAGAAGAAAACCTTGTTTCTAGAATTGTACCCAGTTGCCATTTCCCCTTGCATCGTGGTATTCGAAAAATATTCGATTAGTCTGAATTGATTTTTCCTTATTAAACCAATACCACTTTGCCTGGGAATGTCCTCTTAAGTATGGAAATACAGTCGATGATGTCCACTGCCATCCAGATAAATAATCAACCCAAAACCACAAACTCCCCGTACTATCTTGGGGTATTATATATACCCAACCAAGTGGTGCGTGATAGATCCATAGATCTCCATCGCGATGCCAAAAAGGTCCAAACCAATCGCTATACCACCAGGAATTCCCTAGCATTGTTGCACTTAAAATTAAATCATTGCCTTGCAGAGGTTCAAATATTGCCTGAAGTGTGGTATTTGATGTTAGAAAAAATCTGGTTTCCTTAGAAGAATTGTTTTCAACACCATTTCCATCCCAGTAAGAAAATTTGTACCCTACATTACTAATTGCTTTGATATCAGTCCAACCTGTACCGTAGGCACCAGAACCGATAGTGGTTCCTGAATTCGATGGAATTGCCACGATATTGAGTGAATGTAGGCCCGGGTTTGTTGGATTCCCTGTACCTATATAATTGGGGTCGATTTTAAATTTTGCTTTAATAGTTTTATCTTCATTAAGAAGTACAGATGAGTTTTGAAGACTCGCATTTTCGATCCCAACACCTTCCCATTTGTCAAAAAGGTATCCAGTATTTGGGGTGGCATAGATTGGGTGGGTAGGGTTATATACGAATGATCCATCGCCAATTACAAATCCTGTATCGACTGGTTCTATGATTATATTTAAATCAAGGGGTTGAAGGGGGATGAACTTAGCATTTACATTAATATTCTGGTTAATCGTTAGCTGAATTTCCCTGGATGATGTGTTGAGTCCATCTAATCCATTGCCTGACCATTGTTCGAATTGATAATTTTCATCAGGAATGGCAGTAATGTTAACGATTTCTCCATGAGCAAAAGTGAGTTTTTGAACCTGAGAACTAGAACCTGGGTTTGACAAAATTTTTCCTCCAACAAGTGGGGTAGAGATTAAGTTTACTTCATAACTCAATTTTTTAAACACTGCTGAAATAGTCTGATTTTCTTCTAGAATAAGAGTTTTTGTTCTGGCACTGTCCGTTTGGTTATTATCCTCTATCCAATTTTGAAATTGATATCCCGGATAATCAACAGCTGAAATTTGAACAGATTCACCAACCTTTAATCCGGAAAAACTATTTGGAGTAATGAAACCTCCAACCGAGTTGAGTTCTGTGTTGTTAAAAATATCTAATGTTAATATTAACGGATGAACTGTAGCTGGTTTTCTATCGAAAGTAGCAGCAACAGATGTATTCCCGTTCATAGTTATGATTGTTGAAGGGGAGGTGGGGGCATTCCCATTACTCCAAGAACTAAAAATATAACCAGGATTCGGATTTGCTTGGATATTAACTGGAGTACCATTTTCAAATTTATAAGTATTAGATATAGTAAAAACATTGCCGGCTTCGGTTATATTTTTGGAAAGAGTTAAGTCATATAAAATAGGAACGAAGACGGCATTGATTTGAGATGCACTAGAAATTGTAGCAACAGTAGAAGGTGAAGATATAGAAGAAAATGTCGTGCCCTCCCAGTGGCTAAAAGAAAAATGTTCGTTGGGGTTGGCGGTTAGGTTAATTGTCGACCCATGAGAGTATGTACCGCTCGTTCCATTGCTTATAGCACCTCCATTGCTCGCTGTAATTGATACCGCGTATTGGTTTAAGTTGAAATTTGCCAATAACGAAATATCGTGATCAATACTTGGATTAATAGTAGTTTGCGTTGGAAATGGTAAAATCTGTTCATCAGTAATTGCGTCAATAATTTCAATTTTATTTCCCATAAAAGGATCCGTTGATGAACAATAAAAAAGATCTACATTTGAATTGTAGCTAGTCGGAACGGTGAAGGTGAGTGTTCCGTTTGAAGTTCGAGAACCTGAAAGGTTGAGGGTGTATTCGTCGTTAAAGTTAGTGGAGTTATTTTCAGTTGATAAATAAAATTGATGGGGAGGTATGTTACAGTTAAAATGGTAAGTATAACCTTTAACTAATTTCAAAGATGGGCTTTCTTTTCCGTTAATAAAGAAAACCTGAGAGTTTTGTTTCACTGTTGAGTTACCAATTGTTACATTGTAAGTGAAATTATGATCAACCGTCCAACCTGTGAAATAGTTGTTTGCGTCCGGCAATGCAGAAACGGTGAGAGAAGTTTCGTTTGAATCGGTTTGTGTGGAACCATTGCCGTTAATGCGGGTTATTGTGCTGATAGTATTTTTTGCAAATTTTGCTACCAGAGATGCGTTTGAATCAGTTGTAAAAGTGATAGTTGGGCTTTTGAAACGAGGAGAGATGGTTTTATTGTCAGGATTTGCCCAACCCAGGAAAGAATAACCTTGATTAGGATTAGCAGTAATAACTGATGTTAAGGTTAAAGTAGTGTTATTCCAGTCTCTAAGACTCGGATCATTAAAAACTTGCCCGGCATTTTGGGGTGAAATAGAAATATTAAGATCGTGCAATTGAACTTCAATCGGTTCAAAATTAGCAAATATTGAATAGTTTCCATCTACGTTGAGGGCGAGGGGATTACTAGAACTTTGGGAAACTTGTCCTGACTGGTTTGTAATTGTCCAGCTTGCTAAAACATACCCTGCGGGAGCGTCAGCGTTCGCTCCATTCCCAGTTGCAAAAATATTTGTAGTGGTTCCATAAGAATAATTCCCACCTCCAGTAGTTGTTCCATTATTGTCTGAATTTAATGTAATTTGGTAAGTCTTGGGAGTAAAAGAGGGAGCTATAGTAACGGAAGCGTTGGGTATTGTAACAAAAGTTGATTTGGAACTAGGATTAGCAATAAATTGAGTGTCTCCAGTCCAACCTGAAAATAAGTATCCGGTGTTGGGAATAGAAGAAATAGATGCGTTTGTTTCATAGGAATAAGTACCACTTCCGTTAGATTCTCCGAAGGGAGACGACTCTATGATCAAGGAGAATTGTTTTCTTTGAAAGGATGCGTTCAAATCTAGATTGCTGTTGGCGGAAAAAGAAATGTTTTGAGACTGGGGGTTGGAGAACGGATATCCGTACCATCGATTGAATTCCCAACCGGTAGAGGCAGTAGCATTAAGTTCAACTAAGTCTTCATAAACCGGGGATAAATTTAAGGTAGTTTGCCCATTGACCAATCCATCACCGTCAGCGTTAACATTAACCGTGTAAGCATTCCTTGCAAAGGCTGCCTGAATCGAAATATTTTGGGGATATTGAGATAGATTAACCGTAGAAGTAAGGGAAGAGTTCGAATTAAGTGAAAATACATCTCCGCTCCATTGGGAAAAATGCCAACCTGAGTTTGCGATTGCACTAATTTGAGGATTGTCAGTGATATCGAATGATCCGCTCCCCGTTACAGAACCACTTCCTGAAGCAACAGTTACTGATACATTATAATCTACCAAACTAAAATTAGCACTCAAGGACACGGGGCTAACAATGGCCAAACTGTTATTGGCATCAGAATTGCCATTAGTTAATGCATTTAAGGACATTGCGTCACCAGTCCAATTAGTGAATTGATAACCCGGATCGGGTGTTGCCACAAGGGGATAAACTTTAAAGTGTTCCCAAGGACCAGAAGAAGGGGTAATTGAAACTTGGCCACCATTATTTGCAGTTAAGGAAACATTATATTGTTTTGGTTTAAATAATGCCTTGACTGTCACATTGGCACCATTTTTTGACATGATTGCGGTGCTGTTTTGATCTGTGAAGTTTAATAACGATCCATTTACATCTTCCCATTTGTCAAATTCGTATCCTTCTAATGGAGTGGCTGTGATTGAAACCTGTGACGAGTGATTGTATAAGGTAGGAGTTGACGGAGAAACGGAGGCTCCTCCAGAACCTGTCAGGACAGTAAGTAGATATTGATTCTCAGAAAAGTTGCCAGTAAAGGAAACATCTCCATTTAGGGTAAAGGTGGGTTGTATTGAGGTTGTAGATGAGAGTAGACCTAAGGAGTTTGAAGAACTTGTCCAAGAATCAAAGCTGTAGCCGTATTCTGGAGAGGCTGATAAGGTATAATTGTTATCAAAGTAAAAAGGACCCGGTGCCTGCACGATGGTTGCATTTCCTCCAGTGCTGGAATTTATAGCAATGTTAAAGGGCAGAGGGTCAAAAACCGCTATTAGGCCATGCCCTCCTTGAATGGTGAGAGTCGTAGATGAAGATAGATTGTTGTCCAAACCTGAGGTGAGATTATTGAAGGAATCATAATTAAGCCAGTGGCTGAACTGATACCCTGTAGCAGCAGTTGCAGAAATATTGGCATCGCTTCCATGGGGGTAAACTCCAGAGCCGGAAACCGTTCCTTTTCCGATCTTTGTAATCGTTACATTGTAGCTTTTAACTCTAAAGTGGGCGGTGACATTGCGATCCTCAGACATGAGTACTTTCGTATTTGCGGAGGAAGGATCAGTTACGCCAGATCCTATCCATTGTACAAATTCTCTGTGAGTATTATCAGGAACTGCATTTAAAGTTACCTCTGTATCATAAGTGTATGGTCCTGTGGGGTTCGGGCTTAGCGAGCCACCGCCTGAGGCAGATGCAATTAAATTTGCCTTCACCTGAAGTGAGGTCGAAAAGTTGTTATCTGGATCTTCAAAATTACTACCGTATTCCCAGTCCGATCCCGTTGAGTCTCCATTGCTTATTTTGAAATAATAGTTTTGAGGGACGCTACCGGTTGACCAAGCAGGCCATTTCCACTCTGGACCAGTTACCGTATTATACCTCGCAGAAGGACCTGTTATTGTTCGGTCGTAAAATCTTATGCAAAGTTGTTGGTTGAAGGGTGGTTTGTTTGATTCTAAGATGTGTTGCGAATTAACAGCATAATTGGCAGGTTCATTTGGATAAACACTGACTACATTTGAGTTTCTAGTAAAAACTGTGGTAAAACTGAATGTTCCATCTGCATACCCGTAACCACTACTTGAATCTCCAACTCTTGTTCCTGCAGTTAGTGGAATCCATTTAGTTCCATCCATTCCAAATGGATGAGTTGAGTTTCCGTCTGTAAAATATCCGAGAGTCACTAAATAGCCATCGCCGTTATTTGTATTTCCTGAATCTAAAAGTTGGCCGTTACGATCTTTAAGAAGGTTAGCACTCGTTAAATCTGTTTCGGAAGTCCAATGAATAACGATTTGCTGTTCGGCAAAAGAGGTGTGAGGAGATAAAATCAGAAAAAAACAAAAAAGTAGAAAATTCGATTTGAAAAACGAAAATTCTAAACCACTTGATTTTTTAAAAAGAGTCATAAAAGTCAGCCAAAAAGATTAGAAATCATTTTGAGTGTTAATAATATAGAGACTGGGCTCGATCTCATACCTAAAACCTACTCCCTCTAAGCCTAAATTTGCAAGTATAAACCCATAATAAAAATGTGTAGAAAAATACATGATTTTGTTTAATGACACCTTATAATATTAACTAATTAGCATAGAAGATTTTATACTATTTTTTATTTGACCTTTGGTAAGCAAGCAATGAGATTGTAATAGTTAAATGCCCGTTAGCCCTTACAAAAAACTCTTAACAATACTCTTTCCAGTGTGTTTTCAATTACTCACCCCGTTGAGTTCTTATGGACAATCATCTACATTGGTTAATTGGTCGACTTGGGACGAATGGCAATCGGGAAGCGGAACTGATCCTGTAGGAAACACACTTCTTCTATATGGATTAAACGCCCTTGGCGCATCTCCTACTGCTCTGCATGCTGATGATGGTCCTAATACCACTTACGATGGTGACTTAGTTGAGCTTGGTTTTTTTAAACTTGCCGATGGCACGGCTTCAAATACCGCATTTAAGGGTGTTTGGACTCCATTAACAACGAAAACTACTATTGGGCAAAACACTAGAATTTATAATGGAAGTGGTACTGATGCCTACACTATCCCGGCAGGTGAATTTAGCTTTGAGACATCTTTCAGTGACGATGGCGGGGGGCAGGATGCTGATTATGCAATTACAAATCCATACGGAAATACGAATCAAGAGAAAATTTCTACTGATACCCAAACAGCTCTGTCTGATCATTTGACTATTCTAGACAACAGTGTGGACGCTGGTGCTTCAGCACTACTAGGTGTACGTTTTTATGACATCAACACGGGTGGGGATGGTTCTACTACAAAAGCCACCAACGGTGATACCAGATACAATACCGTTATGGATGCAGCTTGGGCCTGGCAAAAAAGAGGTAGTGGTACACCGGTGTCGATTCTTTTGCATGAAACAGGTGGTGGAGACTATACATCTGTTCAATTTGAGTTCGACAATACAACATATGGAGATAACGGAACTTACACCGCTAAAGTAGGTACTGGGGACAATTCTGTTAGTGATGCTACTGCCAATTCTCTAGATGATGATGACTATGTAGCTACGGTTACATATTTTAGTGATGCTGCTAGTGCTGTAACTCTAGATTTGGATGATGACGGTATAGGATCAACAATTATAAGTGGTTTCGATGGTACCAATACCTCAAGCAAACTTACAGGTGGAGATGATGGCAATTTTTTAACCATTCATTCAGCAACAGGAAATACGGGTAACGATGCATTTGAATTTGTTGGTGATATTTATGAGACATCTTCAAGTAGTTCTGATTTATCAATTACCAAAACAGGTGGAGGCGATCAAATTCTTTCTGGAAATATTAATCTAGCATCTGGCAGTGGAGACAAAGGATACATTAATCTTTTGGAAGGCGGACTTACTTTAAACCCAGGATCTGGAGAAACACAGGTTATAGAATATTTAAAAGGAGCTTCCGGTACAACCCTCACTTTAGATAATACCGGTGCGGGTACCATTGAATTGGGGTTTGCTCAATCCCAATCGGGTGCCACTTTTTCTGGTAATGTAGCGTTAACAGGCTCAGGGGCAACTAATACTATTAAGGTCGCTACAGGTACAACCGCGGCTGATTACGCGAAAGAACAGGTATTTGAAACTGGAGTAATAAGTGGATCTGAAAAATTGGCAAAATCGGGCGTTGGTCGTTTGAAATTAACTGGAGATAATACCTTTAGCGGGGGGATGGATATCAATGACGGAACGGTAGTTGCCGGGCATGATGATTCACTTGGAAGTGGTACTATTACCATCAATAAAGGTAAACTTGAGGTTAGTTCTGGGGTTACCATAAGTGAGACCATCCAGGGTGGATCTGGAAAGAGTTTAATCGGAGGAGATGGCACTGTATCGAGTGTTACTATTGGGTCTGGTGCTAATGAAGTTGATTACTTGTCTCCAGGACAGGGCATCTCTTCTTCATTAAGTCCATCTCAAAAACAAATTGGATTTGGAAATGGTGATGCTGACGATGCAATTGGTTCATTTACAGCAACCACTCTAAGCCTACAAGGAGGAGGGGTTTATGATTGGGAGATGCAAGATTTTGATGGCACAACGGGTGGTACAGATTACGATGTTATGAACTTTACAAACCTTAGCTTTGGTTCAAGTAGTGATCGCTTTACGATTAACATTATGGGGATTCAGTCAAGCGATGGAACAGAAGGTGCACCAGATAATTTTGGTAGCATATGGGGGAAGTCTAGGCAGACAACCAATGGATTTAAGTTTCTCACAGATGGAGGAGGATCCGGTGGTGGTATTACTTGGGGAGCATGGAATGCGGGAAATATAGATGACTATTTTGAATTTCGTTTTGATGATTTAGCCTACAACGCTAGTAATAATGGACAATACAATCAATGGGGACAGGATTGGAGTGTACATTACGACAGTGGAGATTTTTATTTGCAATTTTCGGCTGCACCTGAACCTTCCACTTACATAATGGTAACTGGTTTATTTATGCTACCCGGCTTTCGAATGTTTAGAAAATGGCGGAAGAAGTCTACTTCATCGGTTACTGATACAGAAGAAGCGTAAAATTACGTACGATTAAGTTCTAAGCCCCTAGCTATCAGTTAATTCGACTAAATCTTTTAGGTTTGTAAAGTGGTTAGTCAGTGCTTTGGGACGATCCATGTCGCCGATAATCTTTTGAAAAGTTTCCTTTTTTGAGATTTGTAGTGCCCGGACTCTTTCCTCCACAGTTCCCTTAGTCACCAACCGATAGACAAAGGTGGGCTTGGTCCGGCCTAGTCGGTGTGCCCGGTCAATTGCTTGTTCCTCTATTGCTGGATTCCACCACGGGTCCATTAGGAATACATAATCTGCCGATTTTAAGGTAACTCCAAGACCGGCGGCTTTCAAAGAGGCTAACATTACAGTTGGACCGGAGGAGTTTTCAAAGGTTTCCACGGGCAGTGTGCGATTTCGGGTCGAGCCGGTCAGTTCTAAAATTTGCAGGTCTGGAATTTGCTGAGTAATCGAATTTTTTAAAATTTTGAGAAAGGAGGTAAATTGGCTGAATACGATTATTTTTGTCCCTGAACTGGTAAGTTCATTGAGTTTTTCCAACAAAATCTCACCTTTTGAGCCAGTAGGCGGTAATCCTTCTCTCCATGGGAGCAAGGCAAGGTCACAGCACACTTGCCTGAGTCGGGTGAGTAAGGCAAATACATGAGTGGGAGCGTGCTTAATTGCATGCTTTAAGTTGTCTCCATGTTCTGCAATCGCACCTTCAGTTAGTTTGCGATATTCTTTTCTCTGTTCATCGTTTAAAACGCAGCTTATTTCATTTTCTAGTTTTGGAGGCAATTCTTTAGCCACTTCGCTTTTAATTCTTCGTAATACAAAGGGAGTAACTTGTTTACGAAGAAGTACTGCAGTAGCTTCTGGATCTGCAATTAATTCATTTTCAAATTCTTTTCTTCCCCCTAATAATCCGGGCATGAGAAAGCGAAAAATTGTCCACAAATCAAGGGCAGTATTTTCGATCGGAGTTCCAGATAATGCAAGTCTATGATCAGCTTCGATCGATAGGCATGCTTGAGTAACCTTTGCCTTCGGGTTTTTAATTAATTGAGCTTCGTCTAAAATCGCATACCTAAATTTATTTTCATCAAGCAGACTGCGATGTCTTCTCAGTTGGGTATAACTGGCCACCCAAAGGCATGGCTCTTCCTTTTTTTCAAAGTGATTTTCTTTATTTAAAATTTGAACTTTAATTTGTGAAAAGCGTTCTTTTACTTCCCTCACCCACACTGGAACGACTGAAGCGGGGCAAATCACAATGTCGGAAAGAGTTTGTTGAGAGTTTCCGGCAAGAATTGCGAGAGTTTGAATGGTTTTTCCCAAGCCCATCTCATCGGCAAGTAACCCATGGCATCCCAATTTGTGCAAGGTGTTCAGGTGAGCCACTCCGTCTTTTTGATAAGGTCGTAAAAAGGAAAACTTTTTTGAAATCCCATTTTTCTCTGGGTTCATTATCGCTGTTTGCCAATCAGCTAATTTTCCATCTGGTCGGGCATTTAAATATTTTCGGGCGAAGAGAGAAAATAGCATATACCGAGGCCAGTTTGTTCTTCTGCTATCCCCCCGATTCCTTTGCCACCATTCAAAGTCTTCCAGTTGGTCTTGGTCGAGACGAACCAATCCATGACCTCTAATATATGTCGTTCCGTTTCGAGCTCTTGCAATTTTCCTAGTATGTTCACTTCCGAGGCGAAGAGTGCCAAGCTGAAAGCTTTCTCGAAGAGTCATTTCCTGCTCATTATTACTCCGTGCCTCAATTTCCCAGCTCAGTTTTCTTTGCCCATGCCGAAGTAATTTGGCATCCCCTTCAAATTGAAGAGTAAAGCTTCTCTCCCAATGGGGTAGGACTTCTTCTGCAAATAAGGCTACATTTTTCCAATCTTTTAGCCGAAAGAGGCCTTTGGTTTTTTCAAACAAAAAACCTTTTCTCCCCGCTTCTGCAACGAAGTTCATTAGGGTGGGGCGGTCAGTATTTTCAAGCTTCGAGGTAATGGGCAAACCATAGGCTCGCTGTTGATTCTTTTTTGATATCTGCCATAGTGGGGTTGCCGTTAACCCTTTAGAAGTTGAGACCTCGATTAAGACAGTGATTGGAATAAGAGTAGGTGCCTGCTTCTTAGTAGAGGTGGGTTTAGGAGCAGGTTCTTCTTCGAGTTCTTCTGGTTCCTTCGGTATCTCCACCTCCGAGGGAGTGAGTTGTTCAAGAAGAGGATCTTCCTCATGGATCTCGGCCACCAATTCTTCAATTTCATAAAGGCCGGCGGTTCCGAGGGCGATTCCGAGTGTATCGTCGGGGGAAGAGGTTCGAATTTCAGGTCTTTGCTCGTTCCATTCAATCACGGAATAGGTTTCTACCCGATTCACCTTGCGGGTCACAATGATTTGACTTGTTTGGATATCAAGCGAGGAAAGAGTGCCTTCTCGATAAAAGGATCGGCCGATTTTAAGATGATCTTTATTTATGAATTTTTCCCAATCACATTCGGAGAGACGAAATAGCCATGCTTCCACCGCATTTCGGGTGAATGTTCGTGCAGGGCCGTTAGAGATCATAAATAGAGAGAGAAATTACAAAATAAATGCTACATTTTAATTTTTCTAGATGTTAGTTCGCAAGGGGAAACCCTTGATTTTAGAAGAAAGTTATGCACACAGACTTACCCATGCAAATCTTCGCGCAATGCCCAGTCATATACTTCGGTGTATTTTTTGGCCGCTAAATCCCATGAACAAGGGTTCTCAATTGCATTTTTTCGGATTTGCCGGAAAGAATTTGCATTGTTAAAGAGTACTAAAGCTCTGTTAATAACTTCACTGAGTGATGCGGATGTGCATTCTTCGAAAAGAAATCCATTGGGAGTGGAAGACTGGTTACTTGATAGGTCTACGATTGTGTCTGCAAGGCCTCCTGTTTTGCGAGCGACCGGGATGGTGCCATATCTCATAGCATACTGTTGCGCTAGTCCACAGGGCTCGAACCGACTGGGCATTAAAAAGAAATCAGAACCCGCAAATATTCTGCGGGCAAGTCCATCATCAAACCCAATAAAAACACTAATGTTTTGCGGGAATTGTTCGGCCAGTTTTTTGAATCTGTTTTCTTCATTTTTATCTCCACTACCGAGTAAGATAAATTGAAAGTTTCTGTGTGTGGCGAAGAGATCGGGAAGAGAGTCCACTAATAAATCCAAGCCTTTTTGATGGTACAATCTAGAGACTGCTCCAAAAACAGAGGTTTTCTCATCAAATTGTAAATTCATTTCTTGAAGCAGGGCGATTTTGTTGGCTCGTTTCCCCTTTTCTGGTTCGGCTGGATTGATCGTATGTTTTAGGGCAATGTCAGTCTCTGGATTCCAACTATTTTCATCGATTCCGTTTAAAATACCGATCAGATCGGCACCTCTGTATTGCAAAGAAGTTTCAAGGCCCTGACCATAATGTGGAGTACGTATTTCTTCTGAATAACTGGGACTCACCGTGGTGATCTTGTCTGCATGCTGAATACCTCCTTTTAAGAGGTTCATTGCATTGTAATGATTAAAACCTTCAATTCCGCCAAATATGCTCGGAAGACCTGAAAGTGAAAAAGTTTTTTCTGGAAATGAACCCTGATGTTCCAAATTATGAATGGTGAGAACCGATCGAGACTTTCTTTTGGGGGATGATTGAGCATTTAAGTAGGCAGGTAAAGGCGCCGCCATCCAATCGTGGGCGTGAAAAATATCGGGTCTCCAACCGGTCGCCTTTTCTATGGATAATGCCGCTTTACTTAAGGCAAAACAACGGAGCGGGTTGTCAATATAATCGCCATTTTCATCGGCATAAATTCCTGGACGGTCAAAAAGAAATTTATTTTCGAGCAGATAGACGGGAATATCTGAATCGCCAAGCCTTGTTTCAAAAAATTGAAATAAATATGATTTGAATCCAAATTTAAGAGTAATGGTAGTGGGTAATAACTTAGAATCCAAGTGCTTGCATTCCCTGTGCAATGGACAGAGAACTCTTACATCCACTCCCAATTGGCGAAGGGCAAGTGGAAGTGCCCCGACTACATCTCCTAGTCCACCCGCTCGTACTAATGGACCCACTTCGGGACTAACAAAAAGAACATTCATTTATGATTTTTTATTATATTCATCCAATGTCACAAAAGGTAACTGGTTTGATTGGCAACTTGAATCGTTTTTAACTCTTTATTCAAGACTTGCGATTGGTTATGCAGGTAATGTATTGTAATCTCTCAATTACGATTTCCATGAATTTCTCTTCCCCACAATCATTCGTCACTTTTTTTCTCGCTTTTCTCGTGAGCTAAATTGGTCTTTGATCGTTCCGAAAAAGCATCCTTTATGATCTCAGTTGATCATTTTTATGTCCTCTAATTTTCATGGCTGAAAGTACCTTAGAATTTGATTCAGAAAGAGATTTTCACAAGCTCTACGAAGAAAAGCCGAAAAACTTAAGATCCATTGAAAAGAGTCTAAGTGTGCATTTAGTTGCTCGAGGTTCTTCGCTTCAGATAAGTGGTGATGAGCAGGGCGTCAATCAATGCGAAGAGTTATTTTCTCTTCTCCAAATCGGACAAGAACAGGGTTTTATACCGAGAGGAGCCGATTTTATTCGTTTTTTAGAAAAAATTGCAACTGGTCAATCCAAGGAACTTCGCGAATTACTTTCAAAACCATTGGTTTTAAAGATAAGAAAAACTTCGATTGTTCCTCGTAATCTTAGTCAGAGACACTTTTTAGATTTGATTATTAAACATGATCTTGTCTTTGGGATCGGTCCCGCTGGTACCGGAAAGACTTTCCTCGCTATGATATTAGCACTAGATGCATTGTTGAGAGGAGATGTGCAGCGCATTGTTCTTGCCCGACCTGCTGTAGAAGCGGGAGAAGCTCTCGGTTTCTTACCGGGTGACTTAGAGGAAAAATTGTTACCTTACTTAAGACCCCTCTACGATGCAATGGATGAAGTACTTGGTCCCATTGAGGCTCGTAAATTAATTGAAACTGGAGTGGTTGAAATTGCTCCGCTTGCCTACATGCGGGGACGCACACTGGGGAAATGCTTTGCACTCCTTGACGAAGCTCAAAACACAACTCGTTCTCAAATGATGATGTTTTTGACTCGATTGGGGGAAGGCAGTAAAATGGTGGTAACTGGAGATGTCACACAGATTGACCTTCCATCCAAGCAGGAATCTGGATTAGTGGAAGCCCACAAAACGCTTTCGAATGTAGATGGAGTATATTTTCATCAATTTGATCATCGAGATGTAGTTCGGCATCCGCTCGTGAGTAAAATAATCTCGGCTTATGAAAAGCCTGAATGCTAAATTCCTGTAATTGTAATGGAAGAAAAAAAACCTTTACGAAAAAAGAATGGTCGCAAGCTCGCCCGTAGAAGGAAAAGCCTGAAGGAGGGGAGCGAGGATTTAAAATTGTCATCTGGGATTCGAGGAGTTTGGGAGAATGTGGGAAAGCAAGTATTTTTTACTCTGATTTTTGCCACCTCCATTGTTTTTATCTGTTTCGTTGGACAAGATCCACCTGGATTGCGCTCATTGGGGGAAGTGGCACCTGAGAATGTTTATTCAGATCGTGCTTTTTCTTTTCAGAGTGAAATTAGAAGAAGGGACGCGGAAGAATGGATTCGTAGCAGTACTCCCCGTGAGTTTTCTCAGAATATTGCGGGCGAGGAAAGTTTTAAAAAAGCGATGATTCGTTTAGAGGAAGGGCTCGTTTTACTGAGTTCAATGGATTTGGAAAGCCAGGTTATCGCACGAGAATCCTTGCGGGATGAATTAGAGGCCAATTTTAATCTCAATGTGAGTCAAGCTGAACTGGATGGTCTTTTTTTATGGCGTAACTTTTCTGATCCATCCTCGTTTTTCGAGATTATTAAGGAGCTTCTCGGTAAACTTCATCTAACTGGAGTGGTCAAGTTTCCCTCTGTCGACCAGAAATTTCATTCCGAGGCGAATGCTACTCTTTTAATCAATAATACGATGGTGAATCTATCCAATAACCTTATTGTGATCGAAGGCATACAAAACGGTTTGCGATTTAATCTTGATGCAGAGAGTTTGGCTCCTGATTTCCCCGAACTTTCCCTTTATTTAAATAAATTAAAAGAACATTTAAGCAATGATGGCCCCTTTCCAGAGACCGGATTGTTACTGGAAGACTTTATTGAGAGCGTAGATGAAAATGCCTCTTTTTCCGCTCAACAGTTCCGTAATGAACTTGCGGGTAATCTTTCGGTATTTGTCAAAAAAGGTCTTTTCTTACGAGATATCGATCGTGAAGCAACCACAGCTGCACAAAATCGTGCCATCGCCGAGATGGAGCAACCTGTGGTGATGGTGCAGGAGGGCGATGTCATACTTAAGAAAGGGAGTAAATTAACCGAAAGTGACTTAGAAAAGTTTGGAGAATTTCTTTCCCTCACTGTGGAAGACCGAGACCTCTTGCCCAAGAGAATCTTTATTACTGCAGGAACCTTCCTTATTGCCATTTTTTACATCAGTTTGGTACTGCCTAATTTTTGGAGAGATACTATCCGTTCTACTATCGTGGCAGTGGCGATACTTTCCAATTTATGTTTGTCCAGGCTAATATTAGAATTGGGATCCACGGATCTGTTTGGGGGAAACACTATATTGATCGGCTTAATTCCTTACCTCATCCCGATTGCTTTTGCACCGATGATCGTGATGATTACTGTGGGACCGAGAATGGCTGCACTATCGGCCCTGATGACGAGTATCTTTCACGCTACGATGCAAAATGCAGGGATTGAAGCTTTGGCGATTTCTTTAAGTGCGGGTTTGGTCGGTGCTTTTTTCTGCCGGGAAATCAGGCTTCGGGGAAGTGCTCTCAAGGCAGGAGCTATGGCGGGATTAACGGGGGCGATTTTAGCACTCGGTATTGGCTTTGCCTCGGGAGGATGGGGGGTAGCTTCGGTTAATCATGCGTTGGCATCATTAGTAATGGGAGTTCTCACCGGTGGTCTTGTGCTCACTGCAATGCCCTTAATTGAGCACGTTTTTAAAGTTGCGACCGATGCTACTTTATTTGAGTTAACTGATTTTAATCATCCGCTTCTTCGTAAAATGCAGGTCGAAGCCCCGGGTACCTATCACCATAGCTTAATGGTGGCTAATTTGTCGGAAAATGCGGCTGTTGCGGTAGGTGCAAATCCAATTTTATGTAGAGCATGTTCTCTATTTCATGATATCGGAAAGATGGCGCAGCCTCATTATTTTACTGAGAATCAAGGTGAATTCGGAAACCCCCACAATAGGCAGAATCCCGCCATGAGTGCTTTAATCATAAAAAGCCACGTGAAAGAAGGGATTGAAATGGCAAGGGAAAGTGGACTGCCCAAGATTTTTAGAGATGTGATTAGGCAACACCACGGGACCACGCTGGTGAAATACTTTTACCACCAGGCGAAGCAAAAAATTAAACAGGAAAAACTGCCTTATGGGGAACTTGATATTGAAGAACCCGATGAGTCCACTTATCGCTATGATGGCCCCAAGCCCCGCTTTAAGGAAAGCGCGATTATTTTCTTTGCTGATTCGGTAGAGGCTGCTGCGAGAAGTCTGCCTAAAGTTACTCAGCATAGTGTGGAAGAATTACTAGAAAGTATTTTCCATGACCGGTTGGAAGACAGGCAATTAGATGAATGCCCTTTAACCCTGGAGGAGGTCGCTAAAATCAAAAAAAGTTTTATCAAAACCACATTGAATATGCTTCATACTCGAATTGAATATCCTGAGGAAGAAAAGAATGCAAAGTCTCCGGGTCGTGATAGTTCGTCCCCTTTTAGTGATCAATCAAAAACATGATAAAATTTTGATCACGATCGAGTATACCAATTTACATCCTGCACTTTCATATACTGAGGATAAGTTAAATAAGTTTTTTCAACGAATTTTTTTAATTCACGAAAATATGTCGAATGGCGTGCTTTCAGTAGCTTTTTTAAATAAAGCCGAACATTCAAAGCTTCACGGTGATTTTCTTCAGGATTATCGTCCTACCGATGTAATTACTTTTCCCGCAGATCCTGAAAATGAAATGGTGGGTGAAATATGTGTGTCAGTGGACCAAGCGAGAGAAGAGGCAGAAAGCCGTGATCTGACTCTAGAGAAAGAACTCAGCCTTTATTTAATCCACGGTTGGTTACACCTTGTTGGGTTTGATGACCGGAATGACACCGATCGAAAAAATATGCGTATTGAGGAGGCAAATGCATTGGCTATTGTTGAGAAAGATTCGCTTTGGCCTAATTTTCTTCTCGCACCCCAATCTTTTGAGGTTTAGCGAAGAGAAGTGACAACTAAAATCGCACCATTCTCGAGAAAGTTCCGGAACGCATTTCTTACTGGATTACTTATTTTCTTACCCCTGGGAACAACAATATTTGTTCTCGATTTTTTATTAAACCTTTTTAAGGAGCCGGTTACTCGATTGTTTAGCCAGTTGGGCTTAGGAGAGGAAAGTTTTTTCTTTGGACTTGAATCCTTACTTGGATTGTTGGGGTTAATTGTGGGGGTGTTATCATTAACCATCCTTGGTTTTTTATCTAATTATGTATTAGGGAAGTTTTTTATTTCATCGGCTGAAAAAGTACTGGGAAAAGTACCCTTTATTAATACTGTCTACCACTCGGTTAAGCAGATCGTGGAAACTTTTGGGAAAGAAAATCGAGCCGTTTTTAAAGAAGTGGTACTGGTTGAGTATCCCAGACCTGACTGCTATGTGCTCGGTTTTTTAACCAACGATGCATCGGGGGAGACTGTTGAAGTAATTGGGAAACCACTGACTAATGTTTTTGTGCCCACTACTCCCAACCCCACAAGTGGATTTCTACTTATGCTTCCTCCCGAAGATATTTACCGATTGAGTATTTCAGTGGGTGATGGGATGAAGATGTTAATTTCTGGAGGCGCTGTTATCCCACCCTCCACCGTCAAAGCATTAAAAGAGGAGGAAGAGCAAAAACCTTCGCCGTCCAAAAAGAGTAGCCCGTCGAAGAAAAATACTCCTCGTTCTGGAACCCGCAAAACCACGAAGAAACCTCCTGTTTCTAAGGATTAAATTGCGATGCCGTCTCCTGTCCAAGCAATGGAGGGCACGATACTTGACCGAGTCGAAACGGGCGAGTCACATCTTCGAATATCATTATTCTCTGGACGGTATGGCTTGCGAGTCGTCTTATTTCGGCTGAGTAAAAAGGTACTTTCTCAACCGCCCCCCGACCTTTTTGATGAGGTTGAATTGGTCACCAGGCAATCGAGCGATGGTCAAGGACTTCCATTTGTAAAGGATTTCCAAATCTTATCCAAGAGGCCGGAAATCGCACACAATCACTTTCGCTTTCAAGTGGCCTCTTCCCTCGCTCGTTTATTTTTGGACAATGGTTCTCACCTTCAGGACACTTTGCCTTTTGGAACCCTTTTTATTCGCTCTCTTACCGCATTACAAAAAGGATTAGATCCGACTTTAATTTGGCTTAAGACACTATTTCAGTTTGGAAGGCTAGAAGGATTACCAGTCAAGCAAGATTGGTTAGCAAACCTTGAACAGAAAGAAAAAGAACTAGCAACCTTTGTGTTGATTACTTCATTAGCGAAACAAGACCCTAAAAAGGAGTTAGTTTTAAACCTAATCCATTCGTTGCGTGCATGGTTGAATTCAGAAACGGAACTTCGCTGTTAATCGTAAAGCCAATGAAGCTTAAAAAATCTCTTTTCAATGTTTATTGAAGTTGAGCAGAAAGAGTTAAAGTAAGTCATTATCTCATTCTTCACTCTCAACCCTTGCCAAAAGTATTTTCCTTTTCTAGAAAAGGGAAAGTATTCTTTTAAAATGGCAGTGTATAAAAAAGATTGGAACTACAAAACAAAAGGAAAAGGAACATATGAAATTACCGAAGAGGTAGAACTTGGGTTAAATGATTCAGGTCTTTCCGATGGCGTCGTTTCAGTTTTTGTCCGACACACTAGTTGTAGTCTTGTACTAATGGAGAATGCGGACCCGACTGCTCGATTGGATTTGGAAAATTTCATGGAGAACCTTGTGCCGGAAGATTATCCTGACTTTGTTCATACACTAGAAGGTCCAGATGATATGCCTTCCCATGTAAAGATGGCTTTAACCCGAACGAGTGAAACTATCCCATTTACAAATGGTAGGCTTGATCTCGGTACTTGGCAGGGGCTTTTTTTGTGGGAACATCGCAGTGCCCCTCATTCACGAACGCTTATCTTTAGTTATATTGGAGAATAAATGAGAGATTATTTTTGTAAATTTTTAAACATTATCTTTCTCACACTTCTTGTGGGAGCATGCAGTCAAAGTGGTCCAATAGTGGATGAGGAAGAAGATGCAGCGTTTCAACGCGGTCGTTCCTTCTTAAAAGTAGGAAAAGAGGAAGAGGCATTAGACGAGTTCCTCTCTGTTACCCGTCGAGCGATGAATTCTCCCAATTCTCACCTTGAGGCCGGCCGGTTATTTCTAACACTTGACTCCCGAAAAGATCCAATTGCTGCAATTTATCATTTTAGAAGATTTCTCTTACTTGAAAACGAGTCACGAGAAGCACCAAAGGTTAGGCAATTAATTGTAACTGCAGAGCATGAAATCATTCGAGAACTTCCCGGCGAACCTTATTCTGACCTACTCGATTCGTTATCATTAAAAAAAGAAAATGATCGATTAACAAGAGAGATCGCAGACCTTCGGGCAAGTCAAGGGCTTCCATTAAATTCGAGACAGATTAGTACTACCAAGTCAGAAAATGTTACACCCAGACTACCCATTGCACTTCCTCCCAAGCCAAAGACCAGTCCCACTGTTCGAGCACGAACCTATACCGTACAACAAGGGGATAGTTTATATGCAATTAGTAGGAAACTTTACGGGGATTCCTCCCATATTGATCGAATATTTCAAGCCAATCGAAAATCTCTGCCGAGTAAGGATAGTTTAAAGTTAGGCCAAGTTTTAGTAATTCCCTCAATTCCGCCTTCTCGTTAGTTAATGAGTGTTTAAATGGCGTATTTTGATAACAACGCGACCACTTCGATTAGCGAAAATGCTTTAGAGGTTTATCGCAGGGCACTTGCGGAAGATTGGCATAATCCATCTTCTCCCTACCGGTCGAGTGCCCGAATTCGTGCGAGGATGGAATTAGACCGGGAAGAATTGGCGAAAGATCTTGGATTAAAAAAAGAAGAAATTATTTTTACCTCTGGTGCAACGGAGGCAAATAATGGAGTGTTTGCTCATTTTGCGACCCAAGCGAATGCTGGTTTATGCTGCCTCGTTTCACCTTTTGAACACCCCAGCATTCTTGAACCTGCAAGGTATTGGTTTAAGGACAAAATAAGATACCTTCCCATTGATCAGGAGGGAAGGGTGGTGCTTGAAAATATTGAAAATCTTTTGAGTGAAAATAATATTTGTTTTGTTTCTCTTATGGCAGCAAATAATGAAACTGGCGTCCTTCAACCATGGAAAGAGTTGGCAGAGATTTGTTTTTCAAAAGGTGTTTTCTTTCACTGTGATGCGACTCAATGGATTGGTAAATTACCCAGTGATGATTTTGATCTATGCTCCTCTTTTTCTGTCAGTGCGCACAAGTTTTCAGGTCCTAAGGGCGTTGGATGGTTTGCAAGTAAAGAACCAATCAATATGCAATTAGGAGGAGAGCAGGAAATGTCAAAGCGTGGAGGAACAGAAAATTATCCGGCAATCACCTCTATGCTTACCGCGTGGAAAGAGGTTCGATTTCAGCTAAATTCTCCGGGCAACCGGACAGAATGGAGGGATCAATTTGAGAAGAGCTTAATCAATTTAATTCCGGCAGTGAAAATTCTGGGTTTAAATAGTCCACGCCTCTGGAATACTTCAATGTTTGTACTTCCCGATTTCGAAAATTTAAGTTGGGTCGGGAAATTAGATAAACTAGGTTTTTCAGTTTCCACGGGGTCTGCCTGTTCCACCGGTAAGGCAGGGCATTCAGGGATCGCTCAATCGATGGGTTTGTCGACGAGTGAAGTTCGAAGGTTAATTCGGGTAAGTTCGTATTGGGAGCACGGGGAAAGTGATTGGGTCAATCTGCTTTCTGCTTTTGAGCAAGTGAGTAAAGAACTTCATCAGGAAGGGGCGTATTCATCTGTTATCTCTTTTTAAAATAGTAAGTGCGCCTTCTTGATTTAAATTTAGAAAATTTTCGGAACATTGAATCTGCAAATTTAACTTTTTCCGGAAATCATGTTTTCTTTATTGGAGCAAATGGACAGGGAAAAACAAATTTGTTAGAAGCAATTGGGATTTCCTCGAATTTAAGATCTTTCCGGAAATCTGGTATGGATGGCTTGGTTCGGGTGGGAACGAAAACCAGTAGGCTTTTCTTTCGCTTTAAAGATGAGAAAGAAGAGGACCGAGAAACCTTATTTCAGTTTCACGATAAAGGTGAAAAGCAACTTGAAGTAGATGGAGAGAAAATTAAGCGTTTTTCGGATTACCTGGGTGAATTTCCTGCAGTTACTTTTTCTTCGAGAGATTTTAGATTAGTTCGAGAGGGCCCGTCCGATCGGAGAAAATGGCTTGATTTACTTTTATCCTCCTCCTCGGCTGAATATTTCGAGGCTTTAAAAATTTATCATCGATCATTACGCGAACGTAA
>Ga0206130_10001820_pt1 | contig 30656 bp, 31 predicted proteins | sample Helgoland_Spring_9_FD_148637 | JGI IMG/M metagenome (GOLD analysis project Ga0206130, IMG submission 148637) | Pelagic subsurface seawater microbial communities from Kabeltonne, Helgoland, North Sea - Helgoland_Spring_Bloom_20160512_1 | ecosystem: Environmental > Aquatic > Marine > Epipelagic ...
TCAATCGGCGGCACTCTTCGCAATGACATTGAGCGACCACGACTGGCGGCGCGTCAGCAGTGTATGTAACTTCGCCGCAAAGGCATTTTCCAGTATATTTCATTGTCATCTGCTAAACATTAAGGCGCGAATGGCGACACGCAACCACAAATCAAGAGGCAAATTGCGGATTTGGGAGCGCGTTGATGTTCTGGAAAGTTTGATCTGTCAAAATGGGCTCTAACATGCGGCTCACCACAATATAGTCGAATGTCAGCACTGGACGGCTCTTGCCTGCTACAGAATCTATACTGACTAAGCCGATCACTATTCACCTCAATATATCTTTGTGTGGTGCTGATATGATGGGCATCGTTTCCCTGCTGCATGCACTTTTTTAATTCATTTCCATTGGAAACAGACTTCTTTTTTGCAATTTTCGAATAGAATCCGCAGTGCACAACTGGGAGTAATCAGATGAATCCTAGCAACACAGTTTCAGTGACCACTTTGATTGAAGAGATAAAATGAGAATGAATTAGGGAAAATTATCCGCCACCTGAATGTGCCAGAGGTTGCTATCTCACGGGCCCTTTCTCTGTCGAACTGCTCCAGAATGGTCTACAGATGGTACCTGAAATTCATTCTCAAACATCACCAAATCCGAAATTGCAGTAGTCTTTCCATCCACTGGCATCCCATGCGGTTCCTCGTCCCAAACCTAAATCCTTGTCCACTTTCTCAAAGATTCCAAATCCGAGATTGTCGTCTTCGTGTTCTTTCATTTTGTCTGCAACTGTTTCTATCAGTTCGTCGTATGGGTGTTTATCCATTCATATCTCCATGTGGCTTCAGTTTTCGATCTATGGATGTCGCCTGAATATTACAGTTGGTATTCAATCGAGACTCCACAGATCGGTGTGAATTGGGTGGCAACTCAGATCCCAGCTGTGAAGAAAGCTGTGGATACGGTCCATGAACGCTGTATCATCCCTCATTTCAGGGGCATTGGGGCGTGGTTGGCCGCGTTCACTTCCTTTTTGTGGCATCTGAAAGCCAGCCGTCTGTTGTTACGGAAACGACCTGAGCGTGAGATGGTAGGGTGCAAAGTATCTAGCTAATCACGGCTTTTATAAAACCTGTGATTGCCGCAGAGAATAAAGGATTTGTTATAGCACCGGTTAGTTTAGGATCTGGCCTTCCTCCCAGCACGATCTGTTGACAGATTTCTTAATTGCACGAACGATGTTGTCAGAATGGTAAGCGTTCCAAATGAAATTTCCAAAGTGTCGAACCAGTCGCATGAATTCCGGGTCGCAATGCTCTTTTGCATTATTGCGCCGCAGAAACTCTGGTTGTGTGTGATCCCAATTATGATCTGAAAGCAGGATGAAATAATGAACGATCTCATGAGCAACATTGCCCAGAACCTCAAGGTCAGAGCCGTCTTCAGCTCTTTTCATCTCACGCTTAGAGATAATTATATGCAAAGGCATCTGTGGGTCTTGGAATGTTGGAAACATCAGGCCCATTACTTTATTTGCAGGAAGATCACCAACCTTTATCTCGGGATAGGGAAAATTGGGTGGCGCGTTTAATTCCTCTACCAGCCAGTCCCAATAGAAAGTCAGGATATCAGCGTCTTTAGACAAAGGCGACGGAAGCGGTATCAAACTCGTAGTTGCTAATGCGCTCTTTGGCGCATGAACCAGAAGCACTGCGACCAAACCTAATTTAAGGAACGATCGCAACCATTTTTCCGTCATTTTGAACTTTAATTTGAGTTGCAACATAATCATTACCTCCAAGGTTTGTTACATTTTCCATTTCCTGTAAGTGACAATTTATCCCATTTTATCGTGTCATTTTTGGCGTTAGCTTATACTGCGCTGCTGAAGATCTTTATAAAGTCGGTCCTAGGGTTTAGGGCCGTTCAATTCTTATTAGTGTCTGAACCCGTTCGTACGAAATTATCCGCTAACCAAGATTACCATGATTTTAGAAAGCTATTGCTATTTGTTTTTTGTTCAAGTCTCACTGTCTTAAACTTACAATTCACTGTCTGACGTCAGGGCTTATGTGTCCAAGTAGCATTATTTGAACAGAGAGTGTTTCTGGCCCATCGTCACCACTGAGGAGTGGTAGATGAGACAGACAACTGGAACACGCAAAAGCCCTGGCGTGAAGATAGTCAAAGACATCAAACGGGCCACCCGCAAACAATATTCTTCTGAGGAGAAGATCCAGATCGTGCTTGATGGATTGCGGGGCGAAGACAGCATTGTCGAGGTATGCCGTCGAGAGGGTATTTCCCCAAGGCGTTTACTGCTAATGGTCACAAGACTTTATGGAAGCTGGCAAGAAGCGGCTTGCTGGCGACACGCTGCGTTCTGCGACCACTGATGAGGTTAAAGATCTCCGCCGCGAAGCCTGTGATCAGAAGGAGGTCGTTGCCGAGCAAACTCTGGAGCTTCGGATCCTCAAAAAAAACATGATCGAGGGTAGTGATCGCCGATAACCTGCCATTACATAAATCTACAGTCGTACAGTCGTACAGTCGTACAGTCGCTCCTGAAAGCGCAAGAAAACTGACTTCTGTTCCTGCCGTCTTACCGCCCAGACCTGACACCCTTCGAAATAGCATTTCTCAAACTCAAAGCTCATCTGCGGCGCAGGAAGGCCCGCACCTTCGACTCGCTATTCGCATCTGTCGCAGAAACATGCGAATTCTTCCCTCTAAAAAAAGCCAAAACTTCTTCAGGGCTATTGGGTATGTTACAGATTAAATGGAGTGTACCCTAAAACACCACGCCTCTTTCATTCGCCTACTTTTCGGCAAGATACTTTGAAACAGCTTGAATTGCTTCATCTGAAATATCTTGAAACAATGACATTTTAGCAGGAGCATTTTTTCTGGTTTTGGCTTTAAATGCAAGCATCGTCTCTAAAAGATAACTTTGTTTCTGGCATGCCACTCTTGGATTGCCACTGGTTGCGATGAAGTTGGTGCCGTGGCACTGCGTACATTGTCCAGAAGCAATGGTGCGTTCTGCAAGTTTTTTATCATAATCACCAATAGGTGCAGCGTCACATTTCCAATCTTGTTCTGAATAATAAGTCGCCAGTGCTTTCATCATTTTCTTATCAAGATCTTCAGTCATACTACTCATAACATCATGGGTGCGGCGGCCTGCCCTATAATCTTTCAATTGCGAGTAAATATAATAAAAATGCTGTCCTGCAATAATGGGGACCAAGGGATCTTCATTCAGCACTTCAGCGCCGTGACATGACTGACACACCTCTAGGGTTTCATCAAATTCATCAGCAAAACTCTGTGTGCTAATCACCAACAACGCGATCAGGCGGGCGGCTCTTAAGCCAGAAGGAAAATACATTTACTGAACCTCGAATAATCATAAAATCGCATCGACTAAGCCTTCATTCTATAAAAGGGCTGCACCCTAAGTACAGCCCCACTCTCTAAAGACTTTTTTGACTTTATTCCGCTAGTTTGAACGCGATAATATTGTTTCCGTATTTGAAACCAAGCTGTGCGTTACCCCCAGCCGCAACGACAATATATTGATCTCCATCAACGGTGTAAGATGCCGGTGGTGCATTAACCCCTGCGCCAGCCTGGAATTTCCATAAGACAGAGCCAGTTTCAGCATCAAGCGCTTTAAAAAGGCCATTGCCCTCCCCAGTAAACACTAGTCCCCCTGCTGTTGCTAGGATGCCACCAATCATTGGCTGTTCGGTTTTGACCTTCCAACGCAGTTCGCCCGTGTTGTAATCAACGGCAGATATATTGCCCCATTGCTCTTCGTCTGCGATCACCTTGAACGCACCACCAAGCCATAATTTACCTTCTGGGTATGGCGAGCTTTCCACATGGTATGTCATAGGCTGATGTAAATTGATCGCATAGGTCAAGCCAAGACCCGGATTTACGGCAATTGGCGACCATTCAACGCCACCATTTGCGCCCGGCAGCATCCTTGCACCGTCCTTAGTTGGCAGCACCCACATATCCTCTTGGGGAACCATTGCTTCCGAAAACCGGATTAACGAACAGTCATCCGCGTCATGCACATAGATATGACCACTCTTCCCACCGTGCAAAATACCTTTGACGGTGTCACCGGCAGCATTTTTCACGTCGGTAATAACAGGCGGGGATACCGCATCCAAATCCCAAACGTCATGCGCAATATATTGGAAATGGCAGACGTATTCGCCAGTGTTCAAATCCACTGAGACCAATGAATCTGTATATAAGTTATCGCCCGGCCGCAGGGAACCGTCGAGGTCAGGTGAGGGGTTGCCAACGACAAAGTAAATCCGGTCAGTGTCTTCATCCACAGCAGGGTTTTGCCAGACGCCACCCCCGAGGGTTTCATAAGGATCCCCCATAGAGGCCAGTGCAGCCTTCTCTGCGGGGATGTCGCGCAACATATCGCGACCTGTGGCGTCATGTGTCGTCCATTCCCCAACTGAGTTTTCGGGAATTGTATTAAACGTCCAAAGGACCTCTCCAGTTTCTGTGTCGAGGGCTTTTACAAAGCCACGAATACCATATTCGCCGCCGTTGGTTCCGATCAGGATTTTATTACCAACGACCGTTGGCGCCATTGTTTCAGAATAGCCAAGTTCGGGATCAGCCAATTCTGTTTCCCAGATCAGGCGACCAGTTTTCGCATCTAGGGCAACCAACTTAGCATCTAACGTACCCATGAAAACTTTATCTCCAGACACCGCGACACCGCGGTTATTCGGGCCACAGCAATATACTGTGATTGGGCCAAGTTTCTGTCTGTAATGCCAAATTTGTTCACCGGTCTCAGCATCTAGCGCATAGACGTGATTGTAAGAAGTGGTGACATACATTACACCATTAACCACAATTGGGGTGGTTTCCAGAGAATCCACAACCTCAGTCTGGAAAATCCATGCTGGCACTAGATTTTTTACATTCTGGGTATTTATCTGTTTATTCGGATAAAACCGCGTTTGTTCATAGTTTCCATTGGTATGAAGAAAGTTATTTCCATCAGTGCCTGCACGACTGAGCATGTCTTGCGACACCATCAGCATATCTCCGTACTTTGTGTCTGCAAAAGCTGGTAAGAATGCCAGCGCCGCCGTCAAGGCAATAGGAAGCCCAAAGAATCTTTTCATAGTTTCCTCCCAAACCGTCCGGTTTTTTTGCCAGCCAGCTATTCAACCGGACTATCATGTATACTTAAGTGGATTTAAAAATCGATACTTTGTAAATGCACCCACTTTTAATGCTGACTAACACAGAATAATAACAAGCGGTTTCTTTGATACGCTAAGCGCGAATCAAATTATGTCAAGATATTTCTCATTAAACCTTGCGGATTCAGCTTGCCAGCGCAACAGGCTCGAGAAGACCAAGGAATAGCTGATTTGGGGGCTTGAAGCCAAGGCATTTTCTGGGCCGCATGTTAATCTTATCGATGATCTCGGCCACGTCTTCATCACTCAGATCATCAATGTCTTTTCCCTTTTGGACGTATTGCCGGATCAGACCGCTAGTGTTTTCGTTGAGGCCTCGCTCCCAAGAGTGATAGGGGTGAGCAAAGAACCCCTCCGCAGTCAGTTAGCGGGTGATCTGTTCATGGTACGCGAATTATCTGCCATAATACCTTCGGAATGATGCTGGATTAAAGGCTTTGAGCACCTGCGCAGTCTTCGTTTAACGAAGCAGGTGGTCATAGCCGTGCCTCAGGTCCCTACAGTGGTTTTGCACAGACCACACCGCAAAGGAGACCGACTATCACCGTGATTACAATTGCACAGACTACACCTGTTTTGGTGGCTGTCGACATCGCCAAAGCGCGGCACGAAGTGTTGATTTCTGTTCCGGGCAAGAAGCGACGGCGCAGATTGACTATTCTCAACCAGTTGAATGACTTCGAGCGCTTGGTCGCATCATTGACCAGTTACGACCTTCCCGTCCGAGTGGCGTTCGAAGCTACTGATAATTACCACCGTACCTTGGCTTATCATCTGGCAACCGCAGGCTTTGAGGTGAAGCTGGTGTCGTCAGTGGCATTGGCGCGTACTCGGGAAGCTCTTCATAACAGTTGGGATAAGATCGATCCCTAAGATGTCCAAGTTATCCTGCACATAATGCAGATCGGGAACACCCAATTCTATCACGACCCACTGCAGTGCGGGACCAATGATATCCAAGAGCTGTCCAAAACCCATGACATCGTGTCCAAGTCGAAGACCGAGCTATGGCACCGGGTGTTGACGCATTATCTGCCGTTGTATTTTCCTGAGGCGGATCGCTTTCACCGCAATTTACGCGGAGATTGGTTCTTTGCCTTTTTGGAACACTATCCGTCGCCCCGCTTGATCTCGGCAATAGATAGGGATGCATTCATCGCTGAAGCTTGGGACGTCGTAGGCCGCAAAGTCGCAAAAGAACGTTTACTTATAGATATCGACGAGACTGCTAAAACACCTGTGGGCTTGCCTGTCAGCCCAGATTCAGACGCCGTTGGTATGTTCCGTTTGGTTCTTGGCGAAGGCCGTGGGCTAATCGCACAGCGTAATCAAATTGAACGCCGTGCCGTGGAACTTCTCAAAGATCTACCGGACTACCAGCTGCTGACATTTGTCCCAGGGATCGGCCCAATCAATGCCTTGAGCATTCTTGCCGAAGCCGGGGACTTGCGCCGTTTCAATCATCACCGCCAGTTTTTGAAGTTTTGCGGCATGGACCTTGCGACCATCCAGTCAGGTACATTCCGTGGTCGGACCAAGCTCTCAAAATATGGCAACGCGCGCTTGCGGCGAACCCTTTGGATGGCCGGACAAGTCGCCATTCTCCAAAAGACGAACAGCTTCCGCGACAAGTTCGAGCGCTATATAGCCAAGAACCTTCACAACACCCATTTGCGCCGCAAGGCGTATACAGCAATCGCCGCAAAAACGGCTCGCACCGTTCACCGGATCACAAAAAACGGTGAGCCATATCGCCCCTTCTTTGAGGGGTGATCAGCAGCAGTAGGACCGTTCTCTGTAAGTGCCGTGGAAGCAGACATCTGACCTGATAGATAATGTTTAGGCCTTCTGCTCAACGACCGAAGATCTCCTCGTAAGGACGGTGAGAGCCGCAAAAGCGTACTCTGTGTTTGTTATGGAAGAGACTGTTCGTTGGCCAAAACGCCAAACTGAGACATACTTCAAAGGTGTGGAGGCACCTCGATGCGACAATAACCTGACGCCAGATCAGCCAATCATTCCGCGTTTAGGACGTTGTCGTAGGTCAAGGTGAGAACGCGATCGTGATAGGGTTTCAGGTTCTCACAAATTGAATCCATGACAGCATTTACTGTTTTATTGGCAGCCTTGATGGCAACGGTAAATCGTGTCTTCCGCTCAACAAGTGTCACAAGGACTGAGTGCCCTTGTTTGCCGATTACAGTATCTGATTCCCAATCCCCAACACGATTGCGCAGGTCGACTACTTCAGGACGTTTATCAATGGATACTCTATTCTTGATCTGGCCACGCCGCTGGATGCTGCCATAGCGCTTGCGCCGTTGCTTTTGACATCTCAGTTGGGTGTGAAGGTCGCCACCGTTGCGCTTATCAGCAAAATATAGTGGTAAATCCACTCGAGGTTGACGCTTGGCTGATCATTATCTTTCAGGTGACCACTGATCTGCTCTGGGCTCCAGTCCTCGCGGATCGCCTTTTCAATCCCAGTCCAAATCGTATCCAGAATACGGATGCGGGGAATTTGTGACTGCCGTGCACAAGCCAGGCGATGCGCTTGCTTTGGTCGATATCCGCGCAAACCTTTGTTGCGCTTAAGCTCCCGGCAAATCGTCGATTTGTGGACACCGATTTGGTCCGCCAACGCGTGTTGAGTCAAACCGGCCTTCTTCAAGGCATAAACTTGGTTGCGCTCACCCTCAGTGAGGCGGTGATAGGCTCGCATTCGTGTTCCTTTACTTTTGACGGTGAGAAGCACTTGGGCATCGCTGCCTCACGCATCATACCGTGGGTAAAGTTGCACTGGCGAGTTGAATCCGCGCTTTATTACACATATTCAAGATCAACGATCTCATCGACGAGACCTTCTAATTCGTATTGGTTATGGCTGACGATAACTGCCGCAACGGATGGATCTTGCAAGATCAGCTGTAAATGTTCCCTAACAACCGCTTGGTTATCGTGATCTAATGACGCAAATGGCTCGTCAAGAAGCAAGCAATCATGTGGATAAAGCCAGGCCCGCACCAGAGCAATGCGCCGTTGCTGCCCAAGTGAAAGAGTGTCGGGAAAAGCTTCGATCTTATCGGCCAAGCCGACAGTACAAAGTGCCGCTTGAATAGCAGCTTCATTTGCCCTTGCCGTGATTGACAGATTGTCCCTGACGCTCAGCCAAGGAATAAGTGTTGGTTCTTGAAACATCATGGCGAGCCGGCCATCAATATGTCTGGTGCCATCAAAATTTTTATCCAACCCGGCTATTATCCGCATCAAGGTGGTTTTCCCCACACCCGAAGGCCCCATTAAGCCAATACGCTGACCACGCTTCAAACTAAATGCAAACGCTTTAAAGATAATCTGATCAGCAAAGCTTTTTTCATTGATCTGAAGTGAAATCATGGGGTTTTCCATCGGTCCGCCCGGACCTCGAGACGCCGCATAACGCCGTATTCAATCGCAATCATCACCACAATAAAGGACATGGCATAGCTCATCACCATCGCGACATCAAAGAGTTGGAAATATAGATGTATTTGAAAACCAATTCCGTTGGAGCGGCCCAGAAACTCAACCACAAGAACAATTTTCCAAATAATGGCCAACCCGGAACGCGCCGCAGAGATAACATAAGGAAACATTTGTGGTGCGATAATATACCGTGCTCTTTGGCAAACAGACAGGTTATAGGCGCTACTTAAATCTGCCAGTTTCGGACTTAATTCACGCGCACCCTGCCGAACCATATTGGCAACCAACGGCACCTTATTGAGAATGACCGCTATTATGGCCGCTGTTTCGTTCAAACCAATCCAGATATAGCACAGAACAATCAAAAGCAGCGCAGGCAGATTTAACAGCACCACCATCCAGACGTTAAGCACGGCGTCGACAGCCACCCAGCGCCCCATCATAAAACCCAGAACAACCCCGAAAATCATGGCCAAACCAAAAGCCCATGCCACCCTATAAAGGGTCATAGACAAATGACGCCAAAGCTCTCCAGACAGCATTTCGTGATACAGATTATGCCCCAATAATGAAGGTGGTGGTAAAAGCTCGTAGTCAGCGACCAGAAATGATGCCCCCCACCAAGCCAAAACAAGCATTAGAAGAGATATCAGGCTAAGAAGCCTACGGTTAGTTGACGTCAGCGGCATAAAACAAATCATCCGGCAGGGTCGTCAAATCACCAACAAGCTGGTCACCGCCAGATTTGCTCATAATATTAAGCATCTCCTGCACTGAGGCAAGATTGACCGGCTTTGTTGGCACACCAGCGCGAAACCCGTTAACCAAAAATTCGAAATCACTATCAGTTTTGGCCTTCATCAGGGGCCGAAGCCGGTCCCAAGCGTTTTGTTGTTGCAATAATATTTTCTTGGCCTCTTGTGACGCCTTAACCATATTCGGCATCAGAGAGGCACTATTGGGTAGGGCGCGATTGAACACATACCCAAGCAGGGGTGTTGTGCTGTCAAGTCCAAGCGCTGAGCTGGTATCTGCCACACTGAGAACAGTGCGCATACCACGAGATTTCATTTTTGCTGTAAAATGCCAATAGTTTATGACAGCATCCAATTCGCCACTCAGGGCTTTTTTGAACATCAAGGGGGGTGCGCCAAATACTTGTTCTGTCTCGGATTTCAAATTAAACCCCAGTTTGGCAGCCGCATATGACTGAAAAATAAGCCAACTTTTGTCCAACGGACCGCCGGCAATGCCAATGCTCTTGCCTTTCAGATCCTGCAAGGACTTGATGTCGCTGTCACTTGCGACAAGCAGTTCCCCCACAGCTAATGAATATGGCGCAAAAACATAGTCTTTACCTTTATTTCTCTGAATTCCAACCCAAAGCCAATCCGCGACAATCGCGTCAGCCTCGTTGGCCTGAAATGCAACACGACCTGCAGTACTACTCGCCATTTTAGTGATCTGCAGGTCAAATCCGTTTGCGGTATCCAAACCGTAATGCTTGATCGTGTCCAACTCCCACAGCACTGTTCCAAAGCCAAGCACAGCAATCTTGAGTTTGGGCAAATCAGCGGCGTAAGATGCTGAAACCGCCCCCACAAAGATCACGTATCCCACCAACAGGCATTTGAAATTGTCGAAAATCTTTTTAAACATTATCGAGCCCCTGACTAAATTTCATTAAGTGAATACACTTCGTTCTAACAATTGGCGTCATTGATTGTTCCATCAATCATAATAGTATTGCAAAATAACGCCCCATCCAATTTGGCGCCCTCAAGGCGTGCCCCAAACAGGTTAGATCCAATGAAAACCGCCTTTTTAAAATTCCCGTCACTCATATCAGCATTTTCAAGGTTTGCTGCTGTAAAATTGGCATCCCTAAAATAGCCCCCGATCAACGTCGCGCTTGCCAACTGTGCCCCTGTAAAATTCACTGAGCGAAAGTTGCCATTCTCCAAATTGGTAAAATGGATTGTTTTTTCCATTTGCCGAGGTGTCATATCAACGTTTTCAAACGAAGCGCCCTCAAGTTTAGCGTTTTGCAAGTTCGCTCCTTGCAGGTTCATACGGTCAAATACCGCGCCCGTTAGGTCACAATACTCACAGCTTCTTGATTGTTTAAATCTCTCTAATTTAGCAGTATCTAAGGAATACACAAATTGTGTACTCAGTCCAAAAATAAGGCAGGTTGCTACAAAGACTTTACCCATTTATCCCCCAAGAAAATCAGTAATTCTGCAATACATACTAACGTGATAAGTACTGCGTATGGTTACGTTACCGAAAAGTGGGCTTTATGCCACCCAAATTCTGCACATAAAGATCAATAAACGGCCTGCGGCCGTTCCCATCCCATAATACAAGCAGATTAAGCGGCAGTGACGCGCCAAATGACGTCACCAACATCATCCGCCATCAAAAGTGACCCATCAGGCCCAATTGCCACACCCACAGGCCGACCATAAGATACCTTTTCATCGGTGGATAAAAACCCGCTCAGGATATCTTTTGGTGGTCCACAGGGTTTGCCGTCTTTAAAGGGTACATGAATCATCCGGTACCCTGAAAGATTGCTGCGGTTCCACGATCCATGCTGTCCGATCACCATCCCGTCGCCATAGCCTGGAAGGGTGCGATCAGGCATCCAGCACAGCCCAAGCGAAGCCGTATGCCCACCCAGCGCATAATCAGGGCGGCGGGCTTTGGCGACCATCTCGGAGTCTTGCGGAACGCGATCATCGACCGTTTGTCCCCAGTAACAGAACGGCCAGCCATAAAATCCATCTTCAACGACTTCAGTCAGATAATCAGGCGGGGTTTCATCACCCAGACCATCGCGTTCATTGACAACAGTCCAAAGGCTGCCAGTCGTTGGCTCCCATGCCAGACCAACCGGGTTGCGAAGACCGCTGGCGAAAATACGCGCTTTGCCACTGGCAAGATCATATTCCCAAATTGCCGCACGACCCTCCTCGGCCTCCATTCCGTTATCGGCAATATTCGTATCCGATCCAACGCCAATGTAGAGCTTTTTGCCATCAGGCGACGCTAGGATGGAGCGGGTCCAATGTCCGCCCGGCTTGAATGGCGCAAGTTTCTCTGGCGCACCAGACACCGCGTCAGCCTTGTCAATATAGGGCAATTGGTAAAGCCCATCTGTGTTGCCAATATAAAATGTGTTGTCTTGCATCGCCATGCCAAAGGGCTGGTTCAAGCCCTCTTTAAAGACATGGCGCACTTCAGCCACTCCGTCGCCATCCAAATCGCGCAAAAGGGTAATCCTGTTCGGACTGTCACCTACCGCTGCTGCGCGCTTCATCGTTGAATATATAGCATAATCAAACGCTGTGCGAATACCACCGGGGGTCGAGAGCGCCTCGGCGGCCAGCACATCGCCATTTGGCAATACATGGATCCAGCGTGGATGACTGAGCCCTGCGGCAAAGGCATTCACTTTAAGTCCCGCAGCAGCAATAGGCGTCTGGCCAAGTGCCCAGCCTTTGGCTGTTGGCATTTTCAACGTAGGAATGCCTTGGGGCACAGCGTCTGGTACAGAGGGCTCTGTTCCCACTGCCGGCTGATGGGGTGTCGCCCCCCATCGGCGCATCAAAATCATCGCGGCCCCCACACTGGCAACAAGGCGGGCAAATATTCTGGAAAAACTCATGTCACACGGTTCTTGCACCTTGGGTTCTATTTTGCATCAGCACGAAGGGCCCACGGCAACCCAGCGTGTTTACTCGCTTTGCCCAATGAACAGATCTTGAAGATCTGTACATTGGTGGCGCAAGACATCATCCATGTCTAGGCAAAAGAAACCCTTGGATACCAAACTAAAATAGCACCCCGCAACAAAAGATACATTAGCTCTATCCTTGGGGGTGCTGCGCAAAAACATCACTGATCGTTCATCAGTGTCTGTAGTAAGAAGTACTGTTCCCAAGGGAACAAAGATTAAGACAGTCCACCTTCTTTGGTTGATCCCACCAGCTTTAGTTGATGGTTTTCCTTCCACGATCTGAACGTCGCGTGTCGTTTTGTTTTAAATGGGCAAGTTGAAGAGCTGGCGTATAAATGTCTGAAACTGGATTAGGTGCATAATTGATATAGAGTGGTGTCCTTGCAGGCGCCCCTTCTGGATTTAATACGCCCTGCTAGTTGGATACTTTTCACCACACCCTTAACGTGCTTGTTCTAATTAGTGTTTCCTGCAAGCTATCCTGCTCGCCACGACAACGCTGCTTATATCGAGTGACCTTATCCTGGGCTCAGTGTCGCCAAGTTGCTGACATGCACAAAGTCATGTGTAGAAACATCTTTCGAATCTTTTGTTGTATTGAGTTGAAACCGAAAACGTGCGCCGATACGGTATACTTGGAGATGATTTAAATCAACTTTGATGGAGTGAGCGTGTCAGATAATCAAAAAGCATTGATCGTAGCAATGTATGCTGGGTTTTTGGCGTGGATGACGACGCCTAATTCTGTTTTTTCTGAAAACTTGATCTTGCAAGATAAGAACCCGCTTGTGTGTCGAAGTGTGCGCGGTAAGCTTACTGGCTTTGGCCCAACCCCTCTGGGTCGTGAGATTAATCTATTGCTTTTTGAAGCCAGCCAAAAAAGTTGCGGTGCGTTGGTCAAGGAATTGGTGACCATGAACGCTGCGGTTGATGCCCGTGACCGCAGTGCCTCGACGCCCTTAATGAAAGCTGCTGAGGCCGGTCACGTCGATATTGTGAAATATCTGGAAAGCGTTGGAGGAAATATCAATCATCGAAGCCTTCGTGGTAATACGGCATTGCTTTTGGCCGTGCGCAGCAATCGTACGAAAGTGGTAAAATACCTTTTGCAGCAGGGTGCCGACCCGAACATTTTATCTTTGGATAACATTACACCGCTTTCAGCGGCCTGCTTTGATGGTAACACCAGATTAATCAAGTATCTTTTAGACGCAGGTGCTGATCCAAAAACGCTGGATGGCACTGGAAAGTCGCCGATCATTTATGCCGCTGCGAAAGGCTTTTCTGGGGTCGTAAAAACGTTACTATCTGAGGGAGTGGATCCCAATGAGAAATATAAATCTGGATTAACGGCCGTTATGTGGGCGGCTGGCCATACGGCTGATACGCCCGCAGTGGAAGGGGTGAAAACAATTATGATCTTAGGCGAAAATAAGGCTAATTTAAACACACAGGATGACCGTGGCATGACGGCTTTGATGTATGCCTATCAGCTGGACAATATGGACGCTGCCGCCGCTTTGCTATCGTTGGGCGCTAATCCTGATGTTCGGGATGCCTCAGGTAAAGTGGCTGCTGATTACGCAAATTAACCGCAGCGGTCATGGGCAAAGATTGACGGTATCCAAAATGTGGTTTGAACCAAATCAGGTATGAGCATTAGGGCGTGTACGTGAATAATGTTGGCTCTCGGCCTAGAGGGCGAGAGTAATTCACAAAGCCATCCCAGCACCTGCCACTTTCTTGGTATACGGATTTTGCCGGATTGACCTTATAAAGGGCTAGACAACGTTACAGATCGCCATATTGTTCGGGGTAAGCGGATCCTAAGCATCGTTTTATAAGACATCGACTTGCATCAGACTGAGGCAGCTTTAAAGCACGACGTTAAAATACCCAAAGGACGCTATGATGATTAAAGAAGTCGCGGCGGCAGCTATTTTTTTGACTTTGGCCAGTTTTTTAAACTTGGCCAGCCCGGCCTTGGCAAATGGAAAACTTGTTGTGTCCAATGAGCGGGGCAATACGCTGACCGTCCTGTCACTTGATGGTGATTTCATCCAAGAGATAAGCACATGTGGCAGACCGCGTGGCATGCATTTCAGCCAAGATAAGAGTAACTTTTTTGTAGGCTGCGCCGATGACAATCTTGTATTGATCTATGACAGTGAGACGCTTGCGGTATCTGGTAGGATAACCAATGTCTTTGCGCCCGAAACCTTTGATCTACATCCGGATGGGGACCGCCTGATTGTTTCGAACGAAGAGGATGCAACCGCGACGGTTTGGAACTGGACCACAGGAGAGTTCTTGTCTGAATACGAAACTGGCGAAGAGCCCGAGGGGGTGCAGATCACCAAAGATGGGCGCTATGCGTTTGTTGCCTCAGAAGTGGCAGATCTTGTTCACGTCATCGATCTGGAAAATGACGAAGTCATGCTTGATATTCCGGTCGATGCGCGGCCGCGGCGCTTCGCTCTGTCTCCGGATCAGCGGTTTTTATATGTGTCTGCCGAACTTGCCAGCGTGGTGAATATCATCGACCTGAGCCAGATGAAAGTTACAGAATCCTTAACTTTTCTGCCGCCTGGGTTTCGTAAAGAACATGTAACACCGGTTGATATTTTGTTAAACAAATCTGGGACATTGGGGTTTGTGGCGCTTGGAAGGGCGAACCATGTTGGCCTGTTTGATACCGCAACCCGAGAGGTGCTGGATTATATTCTCGTCGGCAAAAGGGCTTGGGGTTTAGCGCTTAACAGTGATGAAACTCGGCTTTATGTGGCTAACGGCCTGTCAGATGACATTTCGATCATTGATCTAGAACGCCGCAGAGCTATCAAATCTGTAAAGGTCGGGTCGGTGCCCTATGGCATTTTGGTTTTTGAGTGAAATGCGGTATGTACCGCTTCTTAAGCTGTGTGTTTTGGGGCTGATAGGGCTGTTTTTGCGGTCGGCTGATCCGGTCTTGGCTGCGGCAGAGCAAAAGCTGGAAATCCCAGTTTTCTGGCTGCATCTCAATATAGATCCTGAGTGGCAAGAGCAACGCGCCTATACCGGTTTGGCGCTTAAGCAACGCTATCCTGCGTTGCGTGGCATCACCATTGGTTTGCTGGAAAATAAGATAAAATTACGTGCTAAAGAAGCCATTTTTGCGTTTTCTGAGATCACTGCAATGGATGCAGCAGATGGCATTGCCAAAGTTATGGCTGCTGTGCCTGCTGGTGCTGCGGTTTTGCTTGATTTGCCAGAGGCGGATATGCATCGTGTGATTGTGGGTCTTGCAGGCCAAGACATTGCGTTGTTTAATATCCGTAGTAAAGCGATGAACCTGCGCGAGACTGCCTGTCAGGGGAACACGTTTCACATCCTTCCATCCCGTCGCATGTATGCCGACACGGTAGCGCAGTTTTTAGCGTTGCGTAACTGGCGGCGGGCGCTTCTTTTAGTGGGACGCCACAATAATGATATTGCCGATGCGGCCGCACTTGAGGCCTCTTTTCAAAAATTTCAGGTTGAAGTTGTGGATAGGCGCACATTTTCGCTATCAAACAATCCGCGTGACCGCGACATGAATAATCTGAAATTGCTGACAGGGGGTATCGAATATGATGTGGTTGTCATTGCTGATGATGTGGGGGAATACAGCCGTTATGTGCCTTACAACACTTTTCTGCCGCGCCCTGTTATTGGGGGATCGGGGCTGGTTGCGCGGGCTTGGCATTGGTCGTGGGAAAGATTTGGTGCGCCACAGCTGAACCAGAGGTTTGACCGACGTGCGAAAAAAGCAGGCATCAGTGACCATAAAACACGCCAGATGAACGATGTTGACTGGGCTGCATGGGCGGCGATCAAGTTGATCGCAACAAGTGTGCCCGCCGCTTCTGTTGGCAGTGAGGTAAATCTGTTGCAAGCGCTGTTGGATCAAGAGCTTGCCGTAGATCTATATAAAGGCAGCCGTGGTAGTCTTCGCCAATGGAACCATCAGTTGCGACAGCCGATGCTGATTGCGACCCATGACGCTGTTATTGAAAAGCTGCCCGGTGTTAAATTTTTACACCAGCATTTCTATGAAGATACGCTGGGGATCGATGTGCATCAAACGGGGTGTCAGTTTAATTAGTGCGTTTTCATCACATCGTGGCTTGTATAAGAAAACATCACCGAAAGTAGGCTGGCGCAGGTCACGGCCAGTAGATAAGCAAACGACTGGGCGTTAAACTCGCCGTACAGTTGGTAACGAATGGCCTCAACTGCGTGGTTGAACGGGTTCCAAAAGCTGATGTCGGCTAGAAGTGGGCTGCTCTCTCTTATTCTCCACAGCGGGTACAACGCAGACGACATGAAGAAGCTTGGAAAAATAATAAAATTCATCACTCCGGCAAAATTTTCGAGCTGGCGGATTGTCAGGGATAACAGAAATCCAAGCGCGCCAAACATAAGGGCCGACAAAAAGAGCACTGGCGCCACGAAAAGCAAGTTTAAGGGGGCAAATTCAATCCCCATGAGCCTTGCAATCAGCAAAAATGCATACACCTGCAAAACACCGATTAGGCCAGTGCTGATGAGGTGGAATAGTAACAACAAAGACCGTGGGAAAGGCGCTGTCATCAAGAGGCGCATTGTTCCCATTTCGCGATCATAGACCATCGACAGCGACGTCTGCATCCCGAAAAACATCAATACCATCGCACAGAGGCCTGGAACAACGTATACATCATAGCTGATATATGTCTGGTAGGGTGGTACGATGGACACGCCAAGAATTGAACGAAAACCAGCGGCAAAGATAACCAGCCAGACAAGCGGGCGCACCAAGGCAGACAGCAGACGCGCGTGCTGCTGCGAAAATTTCAGAAACTCTCTGAGGCAGATTGCTTTGAAGACAATTGCTGAATGGCGGACCCCGATCATTGGTCTGACTTATCGAACATGTGATGGATCACTCAAAAAGCTCCCTTGATCGTGCGCGCGATAAATCTAGCAGCACTAATTCAAGCGACTTGCCATATTTTTCGCACAACCGCACGGCTGTATCATCATCATACACTTCGCCTTCATACAGAATGATAACGCGATCCTCTTCCTCGATTTCTTCGACTTGATGTGTTGACCACAATATTGCAGTCTGAGCCGTGAGCGTCAGCTTTCGCATCGTGCCAGATAAAATTCTCTTTGCATTTACGTCAAGATTTGATGTTGCCTCATCCATAATCAAAAGCTGCGGTTGGCCAATCAATGCACGGGCAATTTCAATGCGGCGACGCTGGCCACCACTCAGCCGTTTAACCTTTTCTGACAACTTGTTTTGCAGCTCTAAAAGTTGCACGACCTCATTGATACGAGCCTCAGTATCTTGAGCGCCCAGTCCCTGCAAGCCTGCGAAATATATCAAGTTTTGACCAACTGTCAGGTCCATATCAAGCGTTGTGTGTTGAAACACCAATCCGATATGACCAAGCGCTGACGTGCGTGCCGACGAGATTGAATGGCCACATATTCTGATCTCACCTTCCTGCATTTTCAACAACGTGGACACAAGTGAAAAAAGTGTGGTTTTGCCTGCACCGTTGACGCCAAGCACGACAGTAAACTGACCCATGGGGATCTCTAAGTCGACGTTCTTCAGTATTGACTTTGATCCGTATCGGTAACTAAGCTTCTCTATTGAAAGAGCGGGTATTTTGGGGGGCTGCTGGGTGCTAAGATCGTTGCTCATAATCATAAGCTTGTATGGTTTTTTTGGACTTGGCAAGTTTAATAACGTCAATGCGGCAGGGCAAATAACGAAACGGGCTGAGCGTCTTGAAGAAATCAGGATTGATGGTGCTGAGGGGTTTTCTGTATCAGAGATAGATCTTGAAACAGGCACGTTTTATCGGCTTCGAATTACAAGTGATGGAAAAGACGAGTATTTTTTTTCAGCGCCTAATTTTTTTAATAGTATCTGGTTCGATCAAATTGTGATCAATGATCTCGAGATTAAGCCAACGGGCATCTACGGACTGGAGTTTGATGACAAAGGATCGATTGATCTGTTTTTTGTGCCAATTAAGACGGGTAAATTCAAATTTTCAATTCCGGCGTTGGAGCACAGTGGCTTTGTGGGCCAGATTACCGTTCGGTAAGAAGTGAAGGGCTATTGCTCTTCGTGTTGGCGAAGTAATTTATCAAAATAGGCTTGACGGCTTCACTCATAGCGCACTGAGTAGCACACCGTATAAACGACGTTATGCTATGCTGTGCCTGATGAAGACAATACAGCGTCTGATTAGGATTGGAATTTTAAAGAAATGAAAAGTATAGGTAATCGAAAATGCAGAAATCGCCTAAAGAAGGTTGCTGTAAAAATTTGACACAGAAGAATATGTTTCTGAGAATAAAGTAGAGTAAATCCACGCACATTCCTTCGTCATAATTGCTGAGGACGCTTCAAGCTGATTAAAATTAACCGTCTGTTTTGAGAGTCAAAATCAAGAGGGGCAACGAGCGTCTGTAATCCTGCTTTAGGGTGCAACCAATCTTTATTAATAGTCTGCACTCAATATACGGAAGGACGTTATAGAACAGTCAGCCCTTAGCCAAAGCATAAGCCCCAGAAAGAAATGCATTCTTTAAGTAGACAGGCAATTTCTCAGGATACCCTTCGAGTTCCTTTTTGGCAAAGTTAGAAAGCGCTACTGGACTGACAAATCTGGTGTTACATCCCTCCACTAGCTGGATCAGAGTTTCGATTTTAAAAGATACGGCTCCACCGGCCATTCTACCTTTTTTGGCACGAGTTTTTATCACAAATGTACCTATTGTATTTTCTTGGGAGAATTCTTGAAGAGCCGCCAAAAATAATCTTAAATCTGCCTCCGAAGTATCATCTTTTAGTTCAATCCGTGTGGTCTTTATTCGGAGAAGTTCCAAATTTCTTTCACCATTTAGTTCAACAACGGCAAGTCGAACCTCCTGTGCTGATATCTCACATCCGCATACTCTCATGTTCTATCCTTTTTTGCCAAAAATTTACAGTAACACTATTTCTATCTCAATAGCTTTGACTCAACAGGATAGTTCCAAATGGATTGGTTTTGGTTGGCCAGATAGCCAATCTTACCCTGCTTCATGCACTTTTTTATTTCATTTCCATTGGAAACAGACTTCTTTTTTTGCAATTTTCGAATGGAATTCGAAATGAAAAACCGAAAGAAATCAGATGAATCCCAGCAATACAGTTTCGGTAGCCACTTTAATCGAAGAGATTCAATCGGAACTAAAACACCAGACTGGTAGTTGGCGTAAGGTTTCAGAGTTACTGAACCAAGCAGACGTTGAGTTTGGATTTGGCACTAGTGAAATGAAACAAATTCTCGGTCAGACTGACATATCTCCTTGTAAAGCAAGCAAGCTGATCAGTATCGCCCAGGATGACATCCAATTGGGTTCATTTACCCAAAAATTCTGCGAGTTTAAGGCGTTGAATCTTCCCCGATGGCCCTTTGGGGAGCTCTGTAAGAAAATGAATGACGTCAGGGGTCTTAAATGCGCCCAAGCGTTGACGGCAGATTTCGACGAGGTCGCGTTCTTGAAGGCGCGATCCTTCTGAAATGCGAACTGCGGCTTCCACTCTTTCTCCATATGTTTTGCAAGGGCGAGCGAAGGCGGCGGCTTCAACGATATCTGGATGGGTATACAGTGCTTCGTCAATTTCACGTGGTGCAATATTTTCGCCACCCTTTATAATTAGTTCTTTGATGCGGCCTGTTACAAAAGCATAGCCTTCTGCATCCATCCTGCCCAAGTCACCCGTTCGCAACCAGTCGCCCGAAAACGTGTCTTTTGTGGCCTCTGGATTGTTCAGGTATTCTATCATGACATTGGGGCCGCGCACCGCAATTTCGCCTTCGGTATCTGGGGGGCATTTGGATTGGTCCGGGGCCAAAATGCAGATTGTGTTGCCATAGCCGATACCTGGCGATCCAATTTTTCGGACACTTGGTGGTAATGGATTAGACAAGATTTGCGCTGCAGTTTCGGTTAATCCCATGGTTTCTACAATGGGGATTTTAAACCTATTTTCAAATGCCCGTTGTGTCTCGATTGCCAGTGCAGAGGATGCAGACCGTCCAAAGCGTAGCCTTGAGATGCAATCTGGATTAGGATCAGCAGCCCCGTGAAGAAGGTGGCTGATAATCGTGGGGACAACCGAAAACCATGTTGCGGCTGAACCTGATGTTTGGCTCCAGAACTTGCTGGCAGAAAACTTTGATATGACCGAAAGCGACCCACCTGACACCAATGATCCCATGACAGACACGCAGAGCCCATTAATGTGATAAATGGGTAAGACGCAAAGCCCGCGATCTTTTGGTGACAGTTCGTGCGCAATGGCTGTGGTCCAACCACCTGCAAGCAGGCTTGCATGGCTGTGAACAACACCCTTTGGTCGACCTGTGGTGCCAGAGGTATACATCAATAAGGCGTGATCTTGAGGCGTGATAACGTGAAGTGGTGCGTTACTTTCCACGTATTCATTGATTACAACCACCCCATCAGGCGCTGCGCTATTGTAAAGCGCCATTGCGCTGTCATGTACGAAGGCAAACCGCGCGCCGCTATGTGTCAGCGCATAGTTGATTGCGTCACGCCCTGCTGCCAGATTGATCATCGTGGCGCGGTATCCGCCATAGAGAACCCCATAGAGCGCTGTAATTCCCTCTGGCCCATTAGGGTGAATAATGGCTACGCTCTCTCCTTTGGAGACCCCCATAGCCGTCAAATGTTTGGCGATTGCAGCGGCTTTTTTAAGTATATCCGTCCACTGAAAATCTTCACTGGTTTCAGGAAACACCATTGCGACACCGCCCTGATTAGCGCGATGATTCAGCCAGTCCCGTACGGTGCCTTGCGGTGGAGTAAGCGTATCCAAAATCATGCGCCGGTCGCCATCCAATAATCTTTAAAAATATCTTCTATTTTTGGTTCGCGGGTTGGAATTTCACGTACGATTTTGGTTGTCTGCATAAAGTGTTTCCAATGCAGGTTGTCATCTATTGAATTGCCACCCCATGACCCACACCCCATCGACAGCGAGAAAGGCACCCCGTTGTTGAAGGCGCCACCTGTGGCAAAGGTGTGAGCTTGGTTCACAATGACGCGGCTGGTGGGAATGGCCTTTGCCAGCGCCAAAGGACGGGTTGTTTCAGTGGAATGTATCCCGACAGAATGACCCGCACCTTGATACAATTGCACACGGCGGGTAATGGCAACGGCATCGTCAAAGTCAGCGGCGCGGTAAACCGCCAGAACGCGGGACAGCTTTTCACCCGACAATGGGTGATCGGGGCCGATTCCTGTCGTTTCTACGGCAATAAATTGGGTGCCAGCGGAAACTTCACCTGTCAGCCCAAGGGCTTCGATCAACGTATCTGCGTCTTGTGCAATGGCGCGCGGGTTCAGGTGCCCCTTGACCCAAAGCGTATCAAGAACCCGTTTGTCATCTGTGATCAGCGCGCCACCTGCTTTTGCCATTTCGGCTGCGAACGCATCATAAATAGCGTCGACAACGACGATAGAATTTTCTGATGAACATGACGTCGCATTGTCAAACGTTTTGGATGCGCCTATTTTTTGCGCCGCCGCAGTTAAGTCTGCTGTCTCATCAATGATTACTGTCACGTTACCCGCACCTACGGCTAAAGCGGGGGTGCCCGAGGTATAGGCGCGGCGCACGTTATTTTGGCTGCCAGTTACCACAATCAGGTCAGAAATTTCTAAAAGACGCTGGGTTTTTTCTTTCGACCCACGGCCGGGGATCATTTGCACCAAGTCGGAGTCAATACTGGATTTTTTGAACTCTGAATGGATGTATTCCAGCAGTTTCTCACAAGTCAGCACGCCTTTGGGCGACGGCGAGACGACAATCGCATTGCCACATTTGAGCGCATTTATAATGTTATTTGCAGGGGTAGCCCCGGGGTTAGTTGAGGGCACAACAGCGCCAATCACCCCAATCGGTCGTGCTATTTCGGTGATACCCGTATCGGTATCGTCACGAATGACACCAAAGGTCGGCACATGTTGAATATCGCGCATTAGACCCAGCGTCTTGCGGTGGTTCTTGGTGATTTTATCGGGCACATTGCCAAGACCTGTTGTTTCAACGGCCAACTTGGCAAGTGTTTCATTGTGGCTGGGTTCCATTATGGCCCAAGCCGCTGCGGTGGCGGCACGATCATAAAGAGCCTGACTGCCACCAGCTTCAAATTGCTGCTGTGCGGCGCGGGCACGCGCAACGATGTCTTCAACTTCTGTGATTGGATCTTGGGCAGTCATCGGGGCATTCCTTTGATGGTGATGGGGCGCGATGACTGCGCCCCACTGATCGTATTTACAGACCCGAAAGCAGGGCTTCGAGAGTAACCTGACGTGCGGCCCACATTTCAAGAACCTCCGCGCGGTTCATGACATGCATCGGGCTGCCACCTGCGGACATTTTCCCCCTCACACGTTTGTTTTCAAACATGGTTGGTACGACCTTGGCAAGATGATCAATGACACCTTGTGGTGTGCCCTTTGGTACCATTACGCCGCGGAAGTTCACGGATGCATTGCCAATGTTAAATCCCTGTTCTTGCATTGTCGGCACATCTTCCATGAAGCTGTTACGCGTTAGATCGAACACACCAAGAATTTTGACGTTGCCTGCCTCTCGTGCACGAAATGCATCGGATAAGTTGTTCACGCCACCCAAAACCTCGCCCGCAATTACAGACTTCATTGCACCAGCACCACCTGCGCTGCTTGGGATATAGGCCAGATCAACACCGGCTGCTTTTTCAAGTTGAAGTGCAGCAATATGGTGACCCACGAAAAGCCCCGCACCAGAGAAGGTCAACCCACCGGGGTTGGCCTTGGCGTAATCCACCACGTCGGCCATTGAGTTAAAATCACTGTCAGCAGCCACAACAAACACAGCAGGGTCAGCACCCCAGTTTGCAATGGGCTCAAAGCTATCTGCGCTATAGTCAACGCCGCCTTCGATGGATTGGGCGATAAAGTGTGGGATGTTGTAGGCGCCCAATATGTATCCATCAGATTCCGCCTGAGATGAGAACCAGTTCCAGCCAACACGGCCACCCGCACCCGGTTTGTTGATGATGGCGATGGGCATGCCCAATGCATCGTCATTCCCGGCTGTCATGGTCACGATGCGTGCTTGAAAATCCGTCGCACCACCCGCGCCATAGCTGACCATCAGCATGATTGGGCGCTCCGGAAAATCACCGTGCGCATCCGCGGCAACTTGGCCACCAACCATTATAAGGGCCATTGCGGCCCCTGCGATCCATTTTTTCATTTTAGTTCCTCCCTTGGGTTTGCTGTGTCGCTTTTGCGTTTCAGAAAAATATCTCTCGCGGTGTATATACGTTGAGCAGTGCCGCGAAGAGGCCGTACATCAAAGCCAAAAAACCGACTGTGATTGTGATGCGTTTGATCCATGATCGCAGTTCGCTGTGTGATGCCGGATCATAAAGGCTGAGCATTATAAAGAATGTGATAGTCGATGCTGTGTAGAATCCCAGCCCCTTGGCCGCCCAAAAGATATAGACCAAAGCGACAATCAAACCGGGTGCTATGTTTTTCATAGCCTCGGCAGAGAGGCCATTGCCAACCTTGCTGCGCCCCAAGATCGCCTTGCCAAATGTCCAAATTGCGAGCACGACAAAGACCGTCGAGATCAGGCGGGGGAATAGGAATGCTGCTGCGGGCTCTTGGGTATAGCTGACGTAAGCCACCCAAACACCGACTGCGGCAACAAAGCCGGATGCAATGATATGCTGGTTGCGGGGTGGATCGGTCATCCGATGACCTCCTCTTTCGACGTATGATGGCGATTGCGCAGTTCCATCCAGAACGAATAGGCGATTGAGGCGATAACAATGGCGATCAGCACAAGGTTTAGCGGGCCCGTGAAGAAGTAGTCTCTAATGCTAGATGTCGCATTTGCGATCATAGATCCTTGGATGAAGTTGGACTCTGCAATGGGGCCAAGGATCAGGCCAAGCACTAAGGGGGCTGCTGAAAATCCAAACCTTTCTAGGAAATACATACTGACGCCCAGCGAGGCCATGACATAGACATCTCCCATTGAATGCTGGACGGAGTAACTGCCGAACACCGCCAAACCCAACACAATCGCTGCCATGACCGAATGCGGCACACTGGCGACACTGGCGGCAAGACCCGCCACGTAAAGCCCGAAAATACACATCAAAACCTGCCCGATCAGCATAGAGTTAATGAATGTCCAGGCCACATCAGGATGATTGTCAAACAAGTCCGTTCCGGGGAAAATTCCGTGGATGAGCAAGCCGCCCAGCAACACGGCGGCGGTTGGTGATCCAGGAATGGACAGCGTCAGTAACGGCACCAAAGATGGGCCAACCATGGCATTATTGGCAGCTTCTGCTGCGATCACCCCCTCGGAGTGTCCGGTGCCAAATTTGTCCCGCTCGGGGCTAAATTTTTTGGATTGGTCATAGGCCACAAGCCCCGCGATTTGCCCACCCACACCGGGAATTAGACCGATGATACTTCCAACACCTGTGCCGATTGCCAAAGCGCGTTTGCGGCTAAACACCTCGGCAAAGGCCGCTTTGATTGGGCTTTTCTGCACGATGATCACGTCAGCATTGGTTGTGCTGCGTCCCTTGGCCATCATCGTAATGACCTGCGGGATCGCGAAGAGACCAATCAATGCGGGAATGACATTGATACCGCCGCCCAAGGTAGGGTGAAAGATGAACCGCTGCGCGCCCATGATGTCGTCAAACCCGATCGTGGCAAGCCAAAGCCCGATGCATCCAGAAAGCAGCCCCTTAACAACGGAACTGGTATCCAGGGTTCCAATCACGGTTACGCCTAAAATCGCAAGCCAAAATAAATGCGAAGGGCCAAAGGCCAACGCCCATTTCGCCAGCAGTGGTGTCAGAAAAATTAGCAGCAACACGCCGAACACACCGCCGATAGCGGATGAGATGAACGATAACTGCAACGCCTTCGCACCTTGACCTTTTTGCGCCATGGTATGGCCGTCTAACGTGGTTGCAATGTTCGCAGGCGCACCTGGAATTTTTAACAAAATCGCACTTACCGCCCCTCCCGCCACGGTGGATGTGTAGGCCGCACCAAGCAAGATCAGCCCCTGAGCAGGTTCAAGCCGGAACGTGAAGGGGATCAATAAGGCGACGGCCATCGTGGGGGACAAGCCCGGGGTAGCACCCAAAATCAAACCGCCAATCGTGCCAATCAGCAATAGCATGAAATTGAAGGGCTCAAACACTTGCCCGAAGTAGTTTAGAAATTCCAAATGCTTGCCCTCTCCCAAAACAGCAATTGACCTTTAAGCGTATGTGATGAAAATAGTTTTGCAAATGTTTTCATAAATTGACGAATTGGACGACTTAGGTGTCTGTTGAAAAAGAAAAAAAGGCAGATATTGTCACGGTTGCCAATGCGGCCCATGTGTCACCCGCGACTGTTTCGCGGTTTTTTAATAGGCCAGAGTTGGTCAAGCTGGCTACTCGCAAAAAAATTGATTCGGCTGTGAAACGGCTTGGATATATCCGAAACCGCGCCGCCCAAACTATTCATGGGATTCGCAGTGGGACGATTGGGCTTTTGGTCCCTACCATCAACAACACCATTTTTGCGGAAGTTATTCAGGCGTTTTCTGACGAAGTGGGCGAGAAAGGTTTTACAATTTTATTGGGGACACATAATTACGATGATAAACGTGAATACAATATTTTGCGCAAGTTTTTGGAACACCGTGTTGATGGCGTGGCCCTAGTCGGATTGTATCATTCTGAAGAGGTTTACCGCCTGATTGAAAATCAAAAAACACCTGCGGTCTCATTGTGGAATTTTGAACCAACCTCGCGGATAACATGTTTGGGTACCAATAATTATAATGTAGGACGCACAATTGCACAGCACGTATTGGCGGGGGGGCACCGTAATATTGCAACGCTTTTCCCTCCTCTTGTAGGCAATGATCGGGCAACAGCGCGTGCAGATGGTATTTTTGAAACCCTCAAGCCGGCAGGTGTGGTGCCAAATAATCGTGATCGGCTCGAGACCCTCTACAGCGTCTCTTCGGCCAAAGCTGTTGTCGCAAATTATCTCAATTCGGGTGCGCGACCAGACGCTATAATTTGTGGCAACGACGTTCTGGCACTTGGTGCGATATATGCGGCCCAATCATGCGGATTAAAAGTGCCTAACGATATTGCTGTCACAGGTATTGGGGATTTCAAAGGATCTAAAGATGTGGAGCCTGGAATAACGACAGTCCGCATTCCGGCGAATACCATAGGGAAACTGGCAGGGAATGCGCTTGTGACATTCATAATGTCCCCAGAAATTCAGTTGGAAAACCAAAATTGTGTTTCTGAATTGATCGTCCGCGCGTCCTGTTGGTAAAAGTCATGGGGCAACGTAAATTCACTTAAGCGCAAGATCCTGCTTAATATGATGTATTTTGTCCAAATCGGTCTGGCAGTAGACAAACCAGCATCAGATGAAAAATTCAATTTGTGATGTGAGCTGACAATCACCTGAAAATCTTAATCAGCTGCTTTGACTTTGCAACGTGACAGTGTGAGAGAAACTTTCTTGCCGGCTGTGTTCGCGCCACCTAGCGTCACTGGATCACAAAATCCAACCCCTTTCGCTAGTTCGCAACATCACCCGAGATGATCCGCCTGACGGTTATGATGTATGTTCGTTACCCACTTTCGGTTTGAAACGTTGAAAATCCAGTGCACGAACGCGGCATGGACATCTGCCACGAAACCGTTCGGTTCTGGCTTAACAGGTTCGGGCCACTGGGCGCGTCTGCTAATGCACACAAACGCTTCCTCCCGGAGTAAGATGCAAAATATTCTGGTGAATACGCGACTACACCTAGACAGTTTGTCATCGTTTTCCAGCGGCATGCTTTTTTTTAATTCATTTCCATTGGAAACAGACTTCTTTTTTGCAATTTTCGAATAGAATTTGGGATGAACAACCGGAAGAAATCAGATGAATCCAAGCAATACAGTTTCAGTAGCCACTTTAATTGAAGAGATTCAATCTGAACTAAAACACCAGACTGACAGTTGGCGTAAGGTTTCAGAGCTACTGAACCAAGCAGACGTTGAGTTTGGATTTGGCACTAGTGAAATGAAACAAATTCTTCACCAGACTGACATATCTCCCAGTAAAGCAAGCAAACTGATTAGTATTGCTCAGGATGATCGGCTTAGACAAAATTTCAGAACATTTGAACCGGTAAGTGCGTGGACAACTCTTTATCAAGCAACCCTTCTCAATGATGAGGAATTTAGTGAACTGGTTAATATTGTGAGTGAAGAGGGTGTATTAAAAGTCAGCGACATTAGGAATGTACAGGACAAGAAAACCAAATCGTCCAAATCCAATTATCAAAGTCTACTCAATGTTCAATTCGATTGAAACGCCATTAAAGCTCAGGCAGTTTCGTCTGAAGATATTCAAAAAGTGATTGAAAAACTGAATGAGCTTGCGTCCGAAATCACATATATGAAAGTCGAGACAGCACCTAGATATGAGAAGGAAATCGATAAATTTAATGGAGAAGTCATAAACGAATTCAACAAACAATCTAAGAAATTTTATAGAAGCAAAGAGGCCGCACACAAAAAACACTATAAAATCAAAGGAGGCAAACCCATTGAGGCATTGGATCCTGAATCTATTAAACTCTGTCTTTATGAAAATAACTTCACAGAACTCTTCGATAATCTTGGGATATTTGGAGAATATCAATTAAAATACAACAACTTACTCAGTGTAGCGTCCGATGTAGTCGCAAAGAGACGGGCCAAGAAGTATGGAGATAAGATTGCCGCGCCTGATGAAGATGATACGGCATCTTATCGTGATTGGGAGTTTAAAGGAATGAAAAGCATGAGTAATCGGAAAGGCAGAAAGCGACTGAAGAAAGTGGAAATAAAAATTTGATGTTTAAGAACTGACAAATGGAAATGCCTAATGCTTAGTAATTGCCTTAGGTAGGATGATTTACTGTGTTTATAGAAGTTTGGTTTTCCCAATGAGGGCTGCGTGTTTGTTGGTTTGATCTGTTCTTTGAAATTGGAATGTTGAATAGACATTTTTCAAGGTTTTAGCTGATAAAATTGTCTGACCTAGTGGCAAAAACTGAATAACTCTAGATTTGAATTGCGATTTTCTTTGACAGTGAATGTGCACTTGGACCACATTAGTCCGTGTGATGTTAATTATTATTACAACTTTTTAATCAAAATAGAGAGAGTAATATGATAAAAGAGAATCCCCCCCTCTACAGCGATGCAAACCAAACCCCCCCGATGAATGAAGCGTTGCCGTTGGGGTTGCAGCATGTCCTTGCGATGTTTGCCTCTAATGTAACACCGGCAATTATAGTTGCCGGCGCGGCAGGTTTGGCCTTTGGAGGCGCCGAACAGGTGTATCTAATTCAGATGGCAATGTTATTTGCAGGTCTCGCCACCCTGTTTCAAACTGTTGGGTTTGGGCCGATCGGTGCACGGTTGCCGATTATGCAAGGTACAAGTTTTGCCTTTGTTGGAGTGCTCGCCGGGATTGCTGCCACGCAGGGCCTTGGGGTCGCGTTGACTTCCTGCATCATTGCAGGGGTTATTCACTTTGCCTTAGGCGCAGTCATCGTCAATATTCGTAGTTGGTTTCCCCCGTTAGTTACAGGTTTGGTGATTTTGGCGATTGGCCTTTATCTCATTCCTGTTGGAATTAAATATGCTGCTGGTGGCGCGGCCGATTTTCAAATGACCGCGGACAGTTTTGGATCCTTAAAGCATTGGTCTGTCGCTTTGAGCGTTATTTTAGTGGCTTTGGTGGTCAAATTCAGAACCAATGGCATACTGTCAAATGCGGCAATTTTAATTGGCCTTCTCGCCGGTTATATTTTGGCCTTTTTGCTTGGAATGGTGTCCTTTGGTGGGGTTGTAAAGGCCAGTTGGATTACGGGCCTGCAAGTCATGCCCTACGGATTTGAATTCAACCTAGGCGCTGTCATCGGGGTAACTTTGGTGTCGATCGTATCCGCGGTTGAAACGGTGGGCGATGCTTCAGCAACCACAAAAGCGGGTGCTGGCCGCGAAGCAACGGACGACGAGATTTCTGGCGCTACTTATGCAGACGGCTTGGGTACCGCCGTTGCCGGTGTGTTTGGCGGTTTGCCAAATACGTCGTTCAGTCAAAATGTGGGCATCGTCGGCATGACGGGAGTTATGAGCCGTCACGTTGTGACAATTGCTGGTGTCATAATGCTAATATGCGGTCTGTTGCCAAAGGTTGGTGCGACCATCGCCTCAATGCCTTTGCCCGTGCTGGGCGGTGGTGTGATTGTGATGTTTGGCATGGTTGCTGCGGCAGGCCTGAATGTTCTGTCTGAGGTGCCAATGACCCGGCGTAACATGATTATTATCGCAATATCACTGACGGTTGGTTTGGGTCTCAATTTGGTACCAACGGCTGTGCAATATTTGCCGGGTATCTGGAAAACCCTAGCCACATCAGCGGTTGCCCCAACCGCATTTCTAGCAATTGTCTTGAACCAGATTTTGCCAGAGGACGCTTAAGTCACGTCCAAATATTTATATAGCGCCTCAAATTAGTATTGGGGCGCTATAAATGTTCAGCATATCCCTTGGTGAAATTATATTTTGGGGTGTTCTGCCCCCTTCATTCAGGCGGGGGCAGGCGGGATATCATCTGTCGCAGTGGTATAATCAATTATCTCAAGCGTATTCAAGGTTGGTGTCCTGATGTTGCAGACATGAACTTTGAAGAACTCGTCAAAGCCAAGATTGATTTGCCTGGGTTTAGTTTGTCAGATGGTACTGCTAAAGCGTCTCGCTTTTAACTTGATCCATATCCTGCCTCGCAGAAGAAGTTCCAACATTCGTCAGGAGTGAAGAGATCGCAGATTTCGGTAAGTGCGTCGAACATCTGGTCGAATGTTCTTGCCCCAATTCTGCGCAGGTGTGCTTTGAGTTTTGAGAATGCCATTTCGATAGGATTGAGGTCTGGCGAATATGGCGGCAGATAAAGGAACCAGCACCCAACTTCGCGCAAAGTTGCAGCCGCAGCCTGATTGTAATGGGTGGCC
>Ga0206130_10001824_pt1 | contig 30615 bp, 54 predicted proteins | sample Helgoland_Spring_9_FD_148637 | JGI IMG/M metagenome (GOLD analysis project Ga0206130, IMG submission 148637) | Pelagic subsurface seawater microbial communities from Kabeltonne, Helgoland, North Sea - Helgoland_Spring_Bloom_20160512_1 | ecosystem: Environmental > Aquatic > Marine > Epipelagic ...
ACTTAAAAAAAATAAAAATTATCTTAAACGACTATGAAAATAAAGAAATGTATTTACAATGTGCAGGTATTAATTTAGCAATACAATACATAGAATTCTTAATATATTTAGAAATAATAAAACATATAAACGAAATAAATGACAACTCAACAAATTAAACAGTTAATAGAAACAGAACTAAACATAGAAATAAATGCTAAAAGTAGAAAGAGAGAAAACGTCTATGCTAGAGCTATATACTTTAAAATATGTAGAGATAAGACATATTTATCTTTAAAAGAAATAGGAGATACTCTTGAATTAAATCACGCAACAGTATTACATGGTATAAATAAAGTGTTTCCTACATTTGAGATGTATAACCCTGAGTATATGGAAGTATACAGGAAAATAAAAAATAGCGAAGAATACATACCTGTAGAAGACAGATACAATACATTAAAAGAAGACTACTATAAATTACAAAGCAAATACGATAGTATCAAAGACGCTAAAACAAGAAAAGAATATAACTCTTTAGTTAAAATAATAAAAGAAATACCTGAAGAAAAACTAGACGTAGCTAACCTAAGAATAGACGCAATGGTTAAAATGCTAAAGACTTACTAATAACAAAAACACAATATATTTGTTATATAAAAAATAATTAATAATAATCTTTTTTAATTATGGATAAAAGGAAAAACAACGGAGGACATACAACAGCTGGTAGAAAGCCTAAAGCAGAAGAGGTAAAGTTAATTGAAAGGCTAACACCATTAGAACCACAAGCTTATGCAGCTTTAAAAAAAGGAATAGAATCAGGTGAGTTTAAGTTTATACAAATGTTCTATCACTACTATGCTGGTAAACCAAGAGAAACAAAAGATATCACACTAAACACCGAGCAACCTTTATTTAATATTGTTGATTAATGTTTGTAGTAACAACTGCAATTAAAAAACTTCTTAAACTTAAGAAACGTAAAAAGATAGTTCAAGGTGGAACATCTGCTGGTAAAACGTTTGGCATACTACCTATTCTTATTGATAGAGCTTTAAGATCATCTAACTTAGAAATAAGCGTAGTTAGTGAAAGTATACCACATTTACGTAGAGGTGCTTTAAAAGACTTCCTAAAGATTATGATGATGACTAATCGTTATAACGATGTACAGTATAATAAATCAATGCTGAAGTATAAGTTTGCTAACGGAAGTTACATAGAGTTTTTTAGTGTTGAATCAGCTGATAAATTAAGAGGAGCAAGAAGACACACGCTATATGTAAACGAAGCTAATAACATTCCTTACGAAGCATACAACCAATTAGCAATAAGAACATCTGGCGATATATGGATTGACTTCAACCCAACCTCATCATTCTGGGCGCATACAGAACTACAAGGCAAAGAAGATGCAGACTTTATAAAGCTTACGTATTTGGACAACGAAGCCTTGCCAGAAACAATTATAAACGATATAGAGAAAGCTAAAGAAAAAGCAAAGACATCTACCTATTGGAATAACTGGTGGAATGTATATGGACTAGGAGAGATAGGAAGTTTAGAAGGTGCTTGTATAAAAGATTGGAAGCCTATTAATTTACCAGAAGAAGCAAGACTACTTTGTTATGGTATGGATTTTGGATATACTAATGACCCTTCTACTTTAATAGCACTTTACAAATACAACAACTCATATATCTTTGATGAGGTCATCTACCAAAAAGGATTACTAAATAGTCAAATAAGCAACTTACTAAAAACACACGAAGCAAAAGAAATCATATATGCAGATTCAGCAGAACCTAAAAGTATTGCAGAGTTGTCAAGCTATGGTCATTTAGTATTGCCAGTAAAGAAAGGTAAAGACTCAATAGTGTATGGTATCAACCTCATCAATCAAAATGAAATATACATAACTAATAGAAGTCATAACTTAATCAAAGAACTACAGAATTACATTTGGTTAAAAAACAAAGAAGGAGAAACACTTAACAAACCAATAGATGCTTTTAACCATTGTATAGATGCGATGAGGTATGCTATCACTTCACAATTAGAGAATCCTAATAAGGGTCAATATTATATTTACTAAATGTTAAAGAAATGTTAAAGTTTTGTTAAAATTTAATAAACATTGTTGTTAATAAGTAAATGCGTTGTATATTAGCTGTATAATTAATTAGTTATTTGAAATGTTGTAATAAATCGAAAGCATTAGTAAATGTAGTTTAGTAAAATATCTGCATTGAGAATGTTTCTTAAAAAGTATGAAAATGTGTTAGTAACTATCCTTTAGTAAGAAATTTAAGATAGATTTATACAGCATAATTAAAAAAAACAAAACAATGAAAAAACTAAAACACTACTTAACATTAACATTATTCTCATTTGTATTATTAATTGCAAGTGTAGTATTATTATCGCTTGAATCTATTATACATAACTTAATATTTTAGATATGGTAGAGGTAAAACAAGACGAAGTAATAGTAACAAAAAACAACACAACAAAAATATACACATTAAAAGAATACACAGATAACATATACTATAGAAAACTATATACAAGAATATATCAAATAATTTGTATTTTAGCTACTATGTTTATTCCAGCAATAATGATTAACTTGTTTAAATGACAAGAAACGTAAGAGAAGCAATGAGCTGGTGTTTTAAGAATGAAATTAAGATCATAATAAAACCATTGTCTAAAACAGGAAAACCAGATGCCTTAATAGAAATACATAGAGAAGGTAGAATACAAAAAGGAAAAGAAACATATAGACAAGATAAGAAATTACATAAAAAAATAGAAGAATTATATTTACATTTACATAAGACATTAAGATAATTTTAGTTGATGGTTAGTTGAAAAGAGGGTTGCTTTATACAAAGTAATCCTTTTTTTGTTTATTAAAAAACACTTTATGCAAATAGAAGTTTCAATACCTAGTACACTTAAAGAAGTTAAGCTAAAAGACTATCAATCATTACTATTAATAGATAAGCCTAATGATGAGGATTTACTTAAATGCATCCTCAACATAAATACAAAAGAGCTAGGTAAGATTAAAGACAAAGATGTGGATTATTTAATCAATCACATCAACAAACTATTTGAACAAGAACACAAGTTCATCCCTACGTTTAATTTAAATGGTGTTGCTTATGGTTTTATACCAAACCTAGATGAGATTACCTATGGAGAAAATAAAGACATTACAAGCTATATAAATGAATGGGGTAATATGCATAAAGCTATGGCTGTATTATTCAGACCTATTAAATTAAAGAAGAATAACAAATACATAATAGAAGAATATGAGGGTAGCCACCGATACGCAGAGACAATGAAACAAATGCCTTTAGATATTGTGTTAGGTGCTATGGTTTTTTTTTACAATTTAACCAACGAATTGCTGAACTATATACCGAGTTATTTGGAGAAAGAACTAATGAAGGAACAGACGATAGGTCAAATTTCTCAAGAAAATGGGGAAGCTATTCAGAATTATATACACTTGCTCAAGGGGACATTACACGATTTAAACAAGTTGCAAAGCTTCCATTACACCAGTGTTTAATGTACTTGGCATTTGAAAAAGAAAAAGCAGAATTAGAATCAAGAATTATAAAAAGAAAAATAAATTAATATGCAAGGATTTTATAACCTATCCGAAAAGATAAGACAAACACTACAACTAGATGACTTTGTCAATACAGTTACCTATGGGGATTTGTTCGAGGTAGACTTAAACAAACAGACTATATTTCCATTATCACACTTTATGGTAAATAGTGCAACTATGCAAGGTAACGTATGGAACTTTAGTTTATCGTTATTATGTATGGATATAGTAGATGAGAGTAAGAACTTTGCAGATGGAATACCACAAGAGTTTAGAGGTAACAATAACGAACAAGATGTATTTAATACACAACTAGCTGTTGCTAATAGATTATTAGAGTTATTATTAAGAGGAGATTTATATGTAAACAAATACCAACTAGATGGAGACCCAACGTTAGAGCCTTTTGTGGATAGATTTGAGAACAAGTTAGCTGGATGGACTGTTACGTTTAATGTACTAATTCCTAACGATATGACTATATGTTAAAAAACTTACAAACAGAGTTACAATCTTTTGGTAAGTATGTTGTTCAACAATCAAGAACAAATCTTACTAAAGGCAAACATAATGTAGATAAAAGGCTATATAGAAGTTTAGATTACAAAATATCTGAAAGTAATGACATATATAGTTTACAATTTTTAATGGAAGATTACGGAATGTTTCTTGACAAAGGTGTTAGAGGTGCAAACCCAAGTTTAGTTAAAAATGGAAAACAAAAGGGTAGCAATAGCCCATATAGTTTTAAATTTAAAAGACCACCAATGCAGCCATTAGCTGATTGGGCAAAGGCAAGAAATATAAGATTAAGAGATGAAAAAGGAAGATTCAAAAAAGGTAATTATAGAAGCATAGGATTTATATTACAAAAAAGTATATATGCACAAGGTATTAAACCAAGCTTGTTTTTTACTAAACCATTTTTAAAAGCATTTAAAAGATATCCTGAATTATTAACAGAAGCATTTGCACAAGACATAATAGACATATTAAAAGACAACAACAATGGGAAAAATTAATGTAAGAAGTCCATACTTCATAAATCATACAGCAACCAATTTAACAAGTGCAACGCTTGAAATAGTTATATATTTTGGAGTCGCTAATACTTCTTTTGGAACACCTCAATATACTTTAGTTTCTACAGCTATAAATGAAAAGGTAAACTTTGAAGTTTCTGAATTAATTAAAGATTATATAGATACAGAATTTGATGGAGCTTTTCCTACTGTTCCAGTTTCTTTAACAGAATCAACTACAATATTTGTAGATTATAGAATAACTGAAACTATTGTTGCTACTCCTACGGTATTAACTCCAGTCTATGGCAATAGAGCTTTTTATGGTTATGGATATTTTGAAGATGGAGTAAATCCAAGTTTTGATAATATTTACTCTTTACAATCTAATAATACAATACTTAAAAACACTAATGCAACAGTAACAATACCAGTTGATAATACTATTGCTACTAGTCTAGTTTGGAAATATCAAGGATCAATAGTTTCAACTATTGCAATAACAGCAGAAACTAAAATAGAAAATCAAATAACTTATGTTACAAATACAGGAAACTTTGATGTTGATCAAGCTGAAATTAGTTCTGGGCCAAAAAGTGTAACTATAAATATTGATTCATATGAAAAATGCAAGTACACTCCATACAAATTAACTTTTATAAACAAGTACGGAGCATATCAAGAAATATGGATGTTTGCAAATTCTATATTAAGCATGTCAACAACAGAAGAAAGGTATAAGTCTAATATACTTACTAACGGAACGTATAATACGTATGATCCACAAATTAAACTGCTTACTAAAAATGCAAATCAAACTTTAAAGTTAAATAGTGATTACTATCCTGAATCTTACAATGAAGTTTTTAGACAATTATTTTTAAGTGAGAAAGTATGGATAGATTATGAAGGTCAAACTTTAGGAGTCAATATAGAAAATAAACAAATCACTTATAAAACAAGTCTTACAGATAGTTTAATAAACTACACAATAGATGTGAGTTTTGCCTTTGATACAATAAACAACATAAGATAGATGCAAGTAGTAGAACTATATATAAGTAATACAAGAGTAGATTTATTTAAAGATGAAAGTGTAACTATAACAGACACTATAACTAATGCTAAAGATGTTGCAAAAGTATTTACTGCTTTTAGTCAGCAATTTAGTTTACCAGCTTCCTCTACAAATAATAAGATATTCAAACATTATTATAATTGGAATATAACAGGTGGATTCGATGCAAGGATTAAAGTTAGTGCAATACTCAAATTAAATGGAGTTGATTTTAAAATAGGAAAAGTAAAACTAAACTCTGTTAGTTTAAAAGATAATAAAGCATTTTCTTACAAAGTTGTTTTCTTTGGAGAGACAGTAACATTAAATGATACATTAGGAGAAGATAAGTTAAGTGCTTTAAGTGATTTAGATACGTTAAGTCTAAATTATAACAGTACAAATATAAAAGAAAAACTTGAAGTAGACCCATCAACAAATGATATTGTTACGCCTTTAATAACTTCTGGTGCAAGTGGAACGCAATCAAGATTGTTTTATAATAGTGATAATTCTGCGCATTTAAATGATACTGGTAATTTATATTATCACACAGGAAGTTTTCACGACCACGGAGTATTATTTTCGGATTTAAAGTATGCTTTAAGAGTAGATAGAATTATACAGGCAATACAAGTCAATTATCCGACTATTTCTTTCAGCAATGATTTCTTTGTTAATACAAACGAAGCTTATTATGATTTGTTTATGTGGCTTCACAGAAAATCTGGAGGTGTAGGTAATGGAGACCAAGTTGCTACGTTCCCAACTTCTGTTAATGGTTGGACTTCAAGTGGTTCTTTTACTTGTGGTGCTACTGAAGTTTGGGGTGGAATGAGTAGTGTATCTACTTTAACAGTATGTCCAGAATTTGCTTCTTATTCTGATACAAGTACTTTATTTCAATTAAGTTTAGCCACGACTAGCACAGACGAATATGCAGTAGAAGTTTTACAAAATGGATTATCTATTTACGCTGCTAGTGGTTTATCTCAAAATACAACTATTTCTAGTAATGCATCTGGTGGAGATTTAGGTAGTATTGCTCAATCTGCTGGAGAGTGGACTGTTATTGTAACAGTAACATCTGCTAATCCATCTGGAATTACTTTTAGCAATATAACTTGGACTTTAACTAATAATGAACCAAATGAAACACCAGTAACTCTTACATTTCCAACTGGTTCTTTTTTATGCGATATTAATTTTGAATTTATTATAACACAACAAACGCCAGATATTAAAATAATAGACTTTCTAACAGGATTGTTTAAAATGTTTAATCTTGTTGCTTATACAAAAGAAGATGGTAGTATTTACGTTGATACGTTAGATGACTTTTATGCAACCTCTACTACGTATGACATAAGTAAATATATAGATGTAGAAACAAGCGCAGTAGACGTAGCTTTACCTTATAGAAAAATGAATTTTACCTATGAAGGATTAAAGACTTTTTTAGCTGCACAATGGGAACAACTAAATGTAGCTAAATGGGGAGCTGAAAGTTATGAAGCAGAAGGTGGTTTAGATGGAGGAATATATACAGTAGTAGCTCCTTTTGAGCATATGCAATTTGAAAGACTTTTAGATATAGAAGATTCTACAGGTGCAACACAAACTACTATTCAATGGGGTTTTTGCGTAAATGACAATCAACAATCTTATATTGGTAAACCTATTTTATTTTATCCTATTTTGAAAACTGGTGGTGCTACAACTCCCATTTCATTTAGAGATACTCCGACAAGTCATAGTCAAGTTACATCTTATATTATACCATCTAATAGTGTTGCTTTGGCAGCTTCTACAAGTACTGCTAATATAAACTTTGGTTTGATGATTAATGAATATACAGGTCTTCCTAATTATACAGGAACTCTATATAATAATTACTATAGTAGTTATATAGAAAACTTGTTTTTAGAAAGTTCAAGAATAACTAAATACACTGCTTACTTGCCATTAAGTATTATTCTTAATTATACACTTGCAGACATATTTGTAATTAATGGAAAGCAGTTTAGAATAAATAGTTTAAATATAAATTTAACTAACAACAAAAGTCAAATAGAACTAATAACGATATGATAGTGTTAAAATTGTTAAACATAGATAAGTTTTACGGAGTTAGTGAAACTATAGAAATAGCAAAAGGCAAAAACAAAATACCTTTATCATTTAAAGAAGGATATAAACAAATAAAAAGAAATAGAAAATGGCAGAAATAGTTGTTATTGATGTGCAAACTAACGCACTTGCAGCCAATAAGGAAATTGAAAAATTAACAAATAGCGTTGAAGATTTAGCACAATCAACCAAAGATGTTACAAATGAAACAGAAAAAGCTGCTGTTGGTTTTGAAGATGTTACAAAAAATGGTGGTGCTATTGCTATATTAGACCAATTAACTGGAGGTCTTGCATCAAGAGTAAGAGATAGTTACGAAGCTACTAAACTATTTAATTTTAGTTTAAAGGGAATGCGAACAGCATTAATAGCTACAGGTGTAGGAGCTTTTGTTGTTGCTTTAGGAGTAGTTGTATCTTATTGGGACGAAATAAAAGATTTTATATCTGGTGCTTCTAAAAAACTTCAAGAGTATATAGATAAACAAAATCAATTACTAAAAGATGTAAGAACAGAGCTAACAATACTTCAAAAACAAAAAGAACTTGCAGACTTAAGAGGAGATTCTATAGATGCAATTAATAAAAAAATTGAACAGAGCTTATTATTAGAAAAACAAGAAACTTTAGCTTTATTAAATACTTTAGAAACTCAATTAAAAATAGAAAAATCAAAGGAAGAAGAGTTATCTATTATGGATAAACTTGCTCTAAAAGCTGTAGAAATATTTGGGGTTAATCAAAGCACATTTCAATTACTTTCGTTAGCAAGTCAAGATGAAACAAACTTCCAAGAAAAATTAGATGAAATAAATGCATTAAGACTAAAAGTTTCTGAATTAGATGTAGAGATACAAACTTTCACTAATGAAACTGCTAATAGAACTAGAGAAACTTTAACAGGAGTAAATGAATTAACAACAGAAGGAATTGTAGCTGTAGATAATACAATACTTCAATCAAATGCATTAACAGCTGATTCTTTTGCAATTAAAAAACAATTTACAGAAGATGACTATGAAAATTATGTATTAACAGAAGAAGCAAAATTAAATATGACCAAAAATACTCTTGGTAATATTTCTGCTGCTATTGGAGAAGGCACAAAAGCTGGTAAGGCTGCTGCTGCCGCTGCTGCATTAATAAATACTTATCAAGGTATAACTGCTGAACTTGCAACTAAAACAGTAACACCTTTTGAGTTTGCTATCAAATTGGCAAATATTGCTACTACAGCAGCTATTGGTTTTAAATCTGTGAAAGACATTTTAAAGACAACACCTAAAAATGCAACATCATCAGCTTCTAATCCTTCTCGTGGTGCTACTGCTCCAGCGCAAACTCCAGCATTTAATATTGTAGGTCAAGGAGGAGCAAGCCAAATAGCAACAGCATTAGGAGAACAACAACAACAACCAATACAAGCGTTTGTTGTAAGTCAAGACGTAACAACTGCACAAAGTTTAGAAAACGGAATAATATCTGGAGCTACATTAGGAGGATAATATAACAAAAATCAAAATTTATTGTTTATAAAAAAAGAACTATGGAAATAATAGAATTAATAATAGATGATAATGAAGAACTATCTGGAATAGAAGCTATATCAGTAGTTGAGTCTCCAGCAATAGAAGAAGATTTTATAGCACTTAAAAACCAAGAGCAAATAAGACTTGCAGAAATAAGTAAAGAAAAAAGATTGCTTATTGGTGCTGCACTTATTCCAGAACGTCCAATTTATCGTAAGAATGGAGAAAATGAGTTTTACATCTACTTCTCTAAAGAAACAGTAGCAAAAGCATCTCAAATGTTTTTAAAGCGAGGTAATCAAGGACAAGCAACATTAGAACACACTGAAGAAAAACTTTCTGGTATGACTATAGTTGAATCTTGGTTAGTAGAAGATGAGGTACACGATAAAAGTAGAAAGTATGGTTTAGATATGCCTTTAGGTACTTGGATGGTTGCAATGAAAGTTGATAACGATAATATTTGGAATAATTATGTTAAAGAAGGTAAAGTAAAAGGCTTTTCTATTGAAGGCTACTTTGCAGATAAACTAAATAGACCACAAGATAAGCAACAAGATCAATTAAGCGAAGATGATAAACTACTAAACGAAATAATAGATGTACTCAAGGAATCAAATACCAACAAAAAGTAGAACTTCTCCAAGAGGTGGTAGACGAGGATGTTTATGTAAGGATGGAACATACAACTCTAAATGTTGCAATGGAGATTTACAAAATCAAGGAATAGGCAATACAACAGGACAGAATTTTGAAGATTTTATGAGACTAGAAAACAATTCTGGTTTTATAATGTCAGAAAACCAAGACAAATTACAACAAGAATAATACAATCTTGTTTTATAAAAAAGTAAATACTTAAAATAAATAAATATGAACTCTAAAGAAACCCTTAACAAAGTTAAGACATTACTAGGTTTAGAAGTTCAGTTAGAAGAGAGAAAGTTGGAAAACGGAACTCGCTTTGAAGCTGATTCATTTGAAGCTGGTAAAGAAATCTTTATCATAACAGATGAAGATGAAAGAATTGCAGTACCAAAGGGAGAGTACCTTTTAGATGATGGCTTTACAGTTGTTGTTGAAGAAGATGGTATTATCTCTGAAGTTAAAGAAGCAGTTGAAGAAGTAGTAGAAGAAGTTGTAGAAGCACCAGTTGTGGAAGAAGTTGAAGCTGCGGAAGAAGCTGACGTACAAGACTGGAAAGGTATGGAAATGAGAATTAAAAATCTTGAAGATGCTATCGCTGATTTAAAATCACGTTTAAGCGAAAAAGATGATTATAGTTCTGAAGAAGTAGAATTATCTGCTAAACCAATCAAACACAACCCAGAGTCTAAAGGAGAAATTGAAATGAACCTTTACGCTCAAAACAAACCAATGAGTACTCAAGATAGAGTATTTGCTAAATTATTTAAAAACTAAAAATTAAAAACCAAAATTATGTCAAATAAAATAGACCTAGCAACAACTGTAAATATCACTAGCACGTATGCCGGTGAGTTCGCGGGCAAGTACATTTCTGCGGCTTTACTAAGCGCAAGTACAATTGAAGACGGTGGTGTAGAAGTTATGCCAAACGTAAAGTACAAATCAGTTATTCAAAGAATTGAAACTGGAAGCTTAATCGCTGATGGTACTTGTGATTTTTCTGCAAGTTCAAATGTGAATTTAACTGAAGTAGTTATCCAACCAGAAGAATTCCAAGTAAACTTACAATTATGTAAGTCTGATTTCATCAACACTTGGGAATCTATCCAAATGGGATATTCTGCATTTAATCCAAACGGATTACCTACATCATTCGCTGATTATTTAGTAGGACACGTAGCATCTAAAGTAGCTGCTGCAAACGAAACTAATATCTGGACTGGAAATTTAGGTGGAGCACAAGCTGGAGAATACAACGGATTAGAAACTCTTGCTGCTGCTGATGCAACAGTAATTGATGTAGCTGGAGCAGTTGCTTTAACTTCTGTAAACATTATTGATAAAATGCAAGAAGTAGTAGATTTAATTCCAAATTCATTATACGGAAAAGAAGATTTAAAATTATACGTATCTAACAAAGCTGCAAAATTATACATTAGAGCTTTAGGTGGATTTACTGCTACTATTGGAGCTGCTGGTTCTGATAGCAAAGGTACACAATGGTATAACAACGGAAGTTTATCTTTCGGAGGAATTCCAATCTTTGTAGGTAGAGGAATGTCAGATGACACAATGATAGCTGCTCAATCAAGCAACCTTTTCTTTGCCACTGGATTACTAAACGATTATAATGAGGTAAGAGTGATTGATATGACTCCAATTGATGGAAGTCAAAACGTAAGAATGGTAATGAGATTTACTGCTGCTGCTGCAATAGGAGTAGGTGCTGATGTAGTTTACTACGCTGGATAATTAAACTAAATAAGGGGAGGGTAAAACCTCCCTTTATATTATTAACTTTAAAAACTCGAACATATGTCTTGTGATATTACTGCTGGAAGATTAGAGCCCTGTAAAGACTCGGTTGGAGGGATAATAGCAATCTACATCTCAAATTATACAAGTGGTTTATTAGGAACTGCTACTTTTGGAACTGACGATGAAATAACTGCTTTTGCATCTCCTTTAACTTTTTACAAATACGACTTAAAAGGAGCTAACTCTTTCGAACAAACAAACGAGAACTCAAGGGAAAATGGAACTTCATTCTGGACACAAACTGGAACGATAGTTTTAAAGAAACAAGACCTTGCAACTCGTAAAGAATTAAAATTATTAAGTTATGGTAGACCTCAAATAATCGTACAAGATTATAATGGGAATTACTTTTTAGCTGGAATTGAAAATGGGTGTGAATGTGCTGTTAACACAGCTACTGGAGCAGCTATGGGAGATTTAAATGGCTATAACATAACTTTTACTGGAACTGAAAAAGCACCAGCATTTTTTGTAGATTCTACAATTATTGGAGATACTACTAATACTGTTGTTGTAGTAGGAACTTAATTTTTATACATTTTTCTTAAATTAGGGGTATTCTAACGAGTACCCTTTTTTTATATAAAACACTTTTGCGCTTTTTTTGTTATTTAAAAAAGCTTTTAATGATAATACTAACCACAAGTGCAAGCGCACAACAATTAAAGTTTATTCCTAGAGAATATTCTGCTGATAGTATTGTTATTACAGACCAAGACACAAACAAACCAGTAACATACTCTGGTTTAACATTTGCTACAAATAAATACTATTTACAAGGAGATGTAATATTTAGTCCAGTCTTAAGAGAAGGAACATTTTATACACTATCTGTTTTAAATGGAACAAGTGTAGTTTATAAAGACAATATATTTTGTACAGACCAAACTATTAGTACATATAGTATTAATAAAGACGTATATACAGAACACGAAACAACTAACGAATACGTAGTAATATGAGCGAATTTTTCGTAACAAAACTTGCAGCCTATACAGCTCCAGAAGTTGTAGAGTTAAAAAACAAAGATTGGGTACAATACGGAATAGATAATAACTATTTTAACTACATAATTGATGTAAATAACAACTCGACTACTTGTAGAGCTATTACTATAGGTATTTCTAACATGATCTACGGTAAAGGTCTTGCAGCACACGATGCAGACAAAAGACCAGAGCAATATGCTCAAATGATGTCATTATTTAAGAAGTCTGATTTAAGAAAATTCATAAATGACTACAAAGTACTAGGAATGGCTGCATTTCAGTTAGTTTATCAAGATGGTAAGGTAAAAGAGGTACATCATTTCCCAATGGAGACATTAAGAGCAGAAAAATGCAATGATGATGGTGAAATAGAAGGATGGTACTACTCTAATCATTGGGATAATCTAAAACCTACAGAAAAACCAGAAAGAATACCAGCATTTGGGTTTGGTAAAGCAAATGGTGTTGAAATGTACGTTTTAAAGCCTTATGAAGCTGGTAAGTACTATTATAGTAGTCCAGATTGGTCTTCTGCAATGCCTTACGCAGTGTTAGAGGACGAAATAGGGGATTACCTTATAAATGATTGTATAAATGGTTTCAGCGGCACTAAAGTTGTCAATTTTAACAATGGAGTACCAGACCCAGAGAAAATGCAATCAATTAAGAGCGATGTACTAGGAAAACTAACTGGAAGCAGAGGAGAAAAAGTAATAGTAGCTTTTAATAACAATTCAGAATCTAAAACTACGATAGATGACATTCCTTTGAACGATGCACCTCAACATTATCAGTATTTAGCTGATGAGTGCTTTAGAAAACTAATCGTTGGTCATAGGGTTACATCTCCAATGCTTCTAGGAATACGTGAAGGTAATGATGGACTAGGAAACAATGCAGAAGAAATAAAGAACGCTACACAACTATTTGACAATATAGTCATACAATGCTTTCAAGATCAAGTAATAGAGTGTTTAGATGCTATTTTGTCAGTTAATGATATAGCATTAGACTTATACTTTAAAACTCTTAAACCTCTAGACTTTAGCGATATTGACATAGTTAATAAAAAAATCATAGAAGAAGAAACTGGTTATGAATTAAGTCTAAAGAAAATAGATGGAGTAGATGTATATAAAACTAAAGAAGAAGCAGAAGCTAAAGCTTTAGAGCAAGGATGTCAGGGATATCACGAACATGAAGAAGATGGAGTTGTTTACTATATGCCTTGTGAATCTCACGATGAGGTAGTAGACTTAAAAAAACCTTGTCAACCTGGATACGAGCAATATGGTATGAAAATGAAAAATGGTAAAAAAGTTCCTAATTGTGTTCCTATAAACATGAATGATGATGAAGTAGAAAATGTATTAGGTCATTTATCAAAAAGTGGAGAGGAAATGGGAGATAGTTATGTGTATGTTGATGAAATAGATGAAGATAGCGACATAGATAATGAAGATTGGGCAAATTATTTGATAAACGAAAAGAAAAGTACACTATCTAAAGTAAAAGGTTTATTAGGTTTAAAAGATGAAATAGATTCTAAGAAAAATGGAAGTTCTTTTAGCTATTTAGATTCTAAAAACGGATTATATAAAATAAGATACACTTATGCAAGAGGTTCATATAAACCAAGTCTTTCACAGAGAGACTTTTGTAGAAATATGATGAATATGGCAGATGCTGGATTAGTATGGAGAATAGAAGATATAGATAAAGCATCAAGAGAGGGAGTAAATAGAGAATTAGGACACAATAGACAACCCTATGATCTTTTTAAATTTAAAGGTGGAATATATTGTAGACACAAATGGAAAAAGGTCTTATATAGGCTAGAAAGCAATACAGAGCCATCAGAGAATTTAGGAAACTATAAAAAGACTAGAACTATTCCTAAAAGTTATATGAAAAACCCAAGAGGGTCAAAACAAGCTGGAATTGCGCCAGAGAATATGCCTAATAGAGGAGCGTACCCTAAATAAGATAAGAAATGGCAAAAGCATTATTTATAACAACTAAAGATATTAAAAGGTATTCTGTACTTTCTGGTAATGTAGACCCAGACAAGTTTATCTATATGGTAGAGATTGCACAAGATACAGAGGTACAAAATTATTTAGGAACAAAACTTTTAGAGAAGTTACAAGATTTAATTATAGCTGGAACTATAAACGACCCAGCTAACGCTTCATATAAGACGCTTTTAGAGACGTATGTGAAGCCTATGACTATTTATTGGGCATTAGTATGTTATATGCCTTTTGCTGCTTATACAGTGGCTAATGGTGGCGTATATAAACACACAAGTGAAAGTAGTGTAACAGTAGATAAAGAAGAAGTTGATTATTTAGTAGAAAAATATAGAGATATAGCACAATTTTACACAAATAATTTTATAGACTTTATGGTATATAATCAAAATACGTATCCAGAGTATAACTCTAACACAGAGGACGATACTTATCCAGATACAGCTAACGCAGATTTTGGTGGATGGGTATTATAAGATATAAACAAAAAAAAGAAAATATTGTAAAACTAAAAAGGTATTTAGAATATGTGGACAGAAAACAATACGTGGAACGTAGTTATAAACTACAAAATAAAAAGAAATAAATAAATGTGGGGAAGCATATATATAAAGCCGACTGGTATAACTTGGTGGGGAGATGGAGTTTGTGATAATACTGTCAATTGGGGATTGGTTTATAAGCCATATGTAGACTGTACACCTACTGCATTCTTTGAGATAATAGCAGAGAATGGAGATTACCTTCTTACAGAAGCGAATAACGAATTTATAATAACAGAATTTCAATAATATAAAATAAAATAAAATGGCAAATAAAAAATTTAGCGAATTTGTACTAAAAACTAGCACTAGTGATGTATCTCACATTGTAGGGTATAATGGAGCAGAGAATGTTCAAATAACACCAGCAAACTTTGTAACTGGTGGAGGTACAGGAGTTTTCCTTCCTTTAGCTGGTGGTACAATGGTAGGTAACACTATTCACAATGATAATGTAAAATCTATTTATGGTTCTCCTGGAAATGAATTAAGCATATATAATAATGGCACTAACCAAGATAGAATTGAAAGTTTATCATCTTTTTTAGTAATAGAAGCATCTAATTTAATTATTAGAAATAATGGTGGCACAGAAGATTATGCTAAATTTCAAGGTAATTTAGGAGTTGAGTTATATTATGATGGTTCTAAAAAACTTGAAACTACAAGCGTAGGTATATCAGTAACAGGAAATGGAGTATTTACAGGAGATGTTAATATAACACAATCTACAGATGTTGGAGTATTAAATACTACAAATCTCGAAAGTGGTGCTGCTGTTGGGTTAAGTCTTACTTACCCTACAAGTAATGTTGATGCTGGAGATGGTTTGGCTATAGCTATAGGTATTACAGGTAGAGGTCGTTCTTATATTGCCAATAGTAACCTTACTAATAATCTTGACGCTTCTAATCTTGAATTTTATACAGAGAGCGGCGGAGTAATTAATAAAGTATTAACATTAAGTGAAAGTAAAGATGCAACTTTTACTGGAGATGTAAATGTATTAGATGAGAGTGCAAGTGGTATAGCAAACGTACAAATAAAAGGTGGAGTATCAGGAGCTGGAGTTATTCAACTTTCTGGAAATGGAAATGCTGTTGGTACAGATAGTTTTGACTTGCTTCAAAATAGTGCTGGAGCATTTGTTTATAATAGGCATAATTCTCCTTTAGTATTTGCCACTAGTAATATAGAAAGAATGAGGCTAGATGCTTCAGGTAATTTGGGTCTGGGTGTTTCAAACCCTGGTGATTATGTAAGTGTATCTGCAAATAATTTTGTTTTAGGTAATACAGTTAGTAGTAACGGAATTACAGTTTTATCTGGAACTACTTCTTTTGGTAATTTAGCTTTCGCTGATGGTACAGGTTCGGGTAGCCAATACAGGGGTTTAATACAGTATGGTCACACTTTAAATTCAATGAAATTCTTTACAGAATCAATAGAAAGAATGGTTATTGATAATGCTGGAAATGTGGGCGTGGGTACTTCGACACCGAGTGAAAAATTAACTGTGGAATCTGCTGCTGGGTTTATAGCTACTTTTAAATCTTTAACTGCTAGTGATTTTAGACCAATTAGATTTCAAAACGCTGCTGGTAGTGATGTTGGATATTTAGGGAATGATGATTCTACTGATGAGTTCTTTTTAAGAGCAAATGACCAGCCATTAGTTTTTGGTTCTGGTTCTTCTGGAACTGAAAGAATGCGAATAACTTCGGCTGGAGATTTATTTCTTGGAACTACAGTAGTACCATCAAATGGTAGTGGTGGTAGTGCATTTCTAGCTGATTCAGCAGGTAGACGTATTTTAAAATTAAGCACAACAATTGCTACAACTATTGGGTTAGTAGAATTTGATAATCCAAATGGAATTGTTGGTAAAATAAGCTCAAGTGGTTCATCAACTATTTATGCTACTTCTTCAGATTATAGATTAAAAGAAGACTTACAAGACTTTAAAGGTTTAGATTTAGTTTCTAAAATACCTGTTTATGACTTTAAATGGAAAACAGATGAAAGCAGAAGTTATGGAGTTATGGCTCATCAGTTACAAGAAGTATTACCACAGGCAGTAACAGGCGATAAAGATGCAGAAGAAATGCAATCAGTAGATTACTCTAAAATAGTTCCTTTACTAGTTAAATCAATACAAGAACTATCTGCAAAATTAGAAGCTTTAGAATGTCAATGCGAAAAAAAATAAATAACAATTAATTAAATAAATAAATAAATTAAAATTATGGCACAATCTTATAAATGGAATTGTAAAACAGTAGATGTACACCCTTTAGAAGCTGGTAACAGCGATGTAGTATATAACGTACATTGGAGCATTTTAGCTACGTCTGACCAAAAAGACCCTGAAGGAGAATTTTACTCTGCTAGTGTATATGGAACTCAAGTAGTACCAGCACCAGAAGGAGCGTTTATTCCTTTCGCTGATTTAACCGAAGCTGATGTAGAAGCTTGGACTAAAGAAGCAATGGGAGAAGAAAAAGTAGCTTCATTATATGCTGGTTTAGATGCACAAATAGAACAAGAAATAAACCCTTCTTCTGTGCAAATGCAAATTGGAGGAGCAGAATAATATAAATATTTTTTTGTATATTTAATACAAATTTAAAAAACTATATTATGAAAATTACAGAAGAACAAATTCAAAAGGTTAATCAAGTTATTAATTCTCTACCTATTGCTTATTTACCACAAGCACAGGAGATTGTTAAAATCTTAAATGAGTCAATACCTAAAGATGAAAAAAGTAACAAAGAAAAAAAGTAAAAAGAAAAGTGTAAGAGTAGGGAAATATGTTTTTCCTACTCAAGCATTAGCTGAAAAGTTTATTGATAAACAATCTAGTTCAGATAATTTATTTGCTAGACTAGGTTTAAGAGATTTTGGTTATTTAGTAGATGTTCTTTGGTATGATGAATCTGAAGATTGGTTAGAATTTGAAGTAAGCGTAAAAGGAGAAGGATGCCACCAATTCAAAGGATTCAAGTATGCCAATTCCTAATCTTAAACCAGCAGAAAATCAAAGCGATTTTATGATTCGTTGCGTTCCGATGCTTATGCCTTATCACGATAAAAACCAAGCAATAGCTATTTGTTATGATGCTTTTAAAAAAAATAAGAAATGAGAAAGATTTTAGTATTCTTTTTTATTTTATTAATCTATGGTTGCGCATCAACAGAGGTAGGCTTTACCTTTGTAAAAGTATTAGGGGTAACTAATCAAGGAGATACAATTCTAATTGATGTAAATTCTTTAAGACCAAAAGTATATAATAACTATTATTATAGAAATTCTTATAATCAACACCCTTACAATTATTACAATAATCCTCCTGTAATAATTAGACCATATAAACCAAAACCAAACAGACCTGTCATAATAACACCTATTAAAATAAAACCTACTATAAATAATAATTCTGTTTCTGCTCCATTAGTTAAACAAAAAAAAGAGAATTAAAATGATACAAGATTATAAAACATTATTTATAAATATGGGAACTTTAGGTATATCATTAACTGATATAGATATAATACTTAAAATCGCACTTTTGCTTATAACCATTGGATATACTTTACAAAAATGGTATTTAATGAATAAAAACAAAAAGTAATGTCTAAAGCTTTAGAACTTGAGGAATCCTCTAAAATACAACTTGATTTAAAAAGTTTAATTGGAATTATAGTTGGTATATTATCTATTGCAGGAGTTTGGTTTACATTAACAGCAGAGATAGCCACACTACAAATGGACGTAGCTAGATTGCAATACAACCAAAGTTTAAATGATGAATTTAGAATTAAATGGCCAAGAGGAGAATTAGGTGCTTTGCCAGCAGATGGAAGACAAGACTTGAAGATTGAGTATATGGAAAAAGAAATAGAGGAAATATATTCAGTTTTAAAAGAAATTAAATAAAAAATACAATGACAAAAAACTTTACTAAAGAAGAATTTGATTGTAACTGCGATTGTGGTGTTTGTGAAATGCCTATAAATGTATATCATAATATTGTTAAAGTTGCTAATCAATTACAAGTATTAAGAGATGAGTTAAAAAAGCCTATACACATTAATTCTGCATATAGGTCAGAAGAATATAATGCAAAGGTAGGTGGCGTTAAAACCTCACAACATATAATGGGTAAGGCTGCTGATATTGCAATAAAAGGATTATCTCCATTAGAAGTATATAAGACAATAGAAAGACTTATAGAAAACGGAGATATGTTACAAGGTGGATTAGGTTTGTACGATTCTTTTGTACATTACGATATAAGAGGAGAAAGAGCTAGATGGGATTATCAAAAAAAATTATAATATGTTTATAGGCTTTAGTTTTATTATTGAAAGAGGTTTAATGTTAGGTTGGGAATATCATCCAGCATTAGATGAAGAAGACAATGAAGAACTGAATTTTTACTTAATATTTATTTGTTTACATTTTAAATGGGGTTATGGCGAAGAAATTTAAAGATACAAAAGTAGGTAAATTTTTACTAAACAATGGTTCTGGCATAGTTAATACACTAGGAGATGCATTACCTTCTAATGGCATTTTAGGTATTGTTAAAGGACTTATAGACAAAGATGAGTCATTACCACCAGAAGACAAAGAAAAAGCCTTAAAACTACTAGAAATGGATATGGTAGAGATGCAAGAGGTAACTAAACGATGGGAAGCAGATTTAAATTCTGATAATAAACTCTCAAAGAATGTTAGACCACTTACATTAATATTCTTTTCAGTTGCTTATGTTATAGGTTGGTATTTAGATTATTCTTTAGAAAACATTACTGGACTATTGTCTTTAATAGTCGGTGCTTATTTTGGTGGAAGGTCTTACGAAAAAACTAGAAGGTAGCCAAATAAATTTGAATATTATTCATATATCTTTATAATTTAATATTTATAATAATTTTAATATATATATATTTATAAAAATGATAATAATAATTTAAAAATTTCAAATGTATTACTTTTTTTTTAAATAAAAAAATGTTATATTTATACTATGAACATAGGAGTAAAAATTAGAAGACACGAAAACCAATCTGAATACTACGATTTAAAACTATCTACATACAAAGAAACGATAGAAGGTAAATTCAGTAAAGAAGATTTACGTTACTTAATACAGCAAATAGACAACGAGATAATATAATGCCTAAAAAACCATCAAGAAAAAGTATAGTAAAAAAACTTGATAAGGTATTTAGCCAATATATAAGAAGAAGATTTGCAGTAAATGAAATTGCTAAATGTGTTACATGTGGTAAACAAGCACATTGGAAAGAGTTACAAGCTGGACACTTTATGAGTAGAAAGCATTACTCTACAAGATACGATGAAACAAATGTACAAGTTCAATGCAGTGGATGTAACGTATTTAGATATGGAGAGCAATATAAATTTGGTAGATATTTAGAAGAAGCATACGGAGAAGGAACTGCTGAAGATTTACAAAATAAAAGTAGACAAATCACAAAATTTAGTGATATTAGAATAAAAGAAATGATAGAATATTACAATAAATTACTAACTAACTTAAAATAATTCTTGTTTTGTTTTGTTTTCTGAAAAGGGGTTGGCTTCGGTTAGCCTCTTTTTTTATTTTAATTTTTTTTATAAACATAGTTGTTAATTAAATTAAAAGTATTACATTTACATATAACATTAAAACAAGACAATATGTATTACATTATTACCACACAACAAGGAGATCAAATTAAAGAGACTGATTACTTTAAAGCATTTAGATATTCTTTATTCAACAAATGTATTTTAGAACAACGTAATGGTTCTGGCGTTAGAGTAGAAATTAATAACTTTAGCAATCTATAATATGAAAAACGAACCTATACACGAAACAGTAAGAGACTTATACACTTTTAAAAATATGCAGATAGATGCATTACAAAAAGAACTATGTAAAGCAAATACAAGAATAACTAATTTAGAAACATTTATATTTGAATTATGTGATGATGGATGTCCAGAATCATACAAAAATATAGTAAAAAAAGAAGTGCTGAATGACTTTACAAGAGATTAACTTTCATACTAATTACGAGTTATTAGCTAACTTATTGTTAGAGTTTAACAAAAAGAAACCTAAAGAAGCTGATAAATATATGAAAGCATTAAGTGAAATGTATTTTTATATAAATTCGATGCATATTGAAAATAGAGAATTAAGATTAAATAACAGTAACATTAAACAAGAAATAAGAAAACAGACTCAAGAATTTTATGAGTTTAAAACAAACGTAAAACAAATAATAAAATAAGATGAACAGAGAAAAACTATTAGAACTTTACAAGAAGTACGAACTAACAAAAGAAGATGTATATAAACATCAGCACTATGTAATTATTACAAGAAAAGGTATTGAAAAGATACAAGCAAAAGAAAACATTGCTATTACCTATGAAGTCATAAAGTGTGAAACAAACTTTGCAGTATTTAAAGCAAATGCTTATATTAGCACAAAACCTAATACTAATATAGAAACTTTTGGCTCTGCATTAAAAGGTGGTTCATTCAAAGATGGTAATTGTAACACTTGGTATGTAGCTGAAATGGCAGAGAAAAGAGCTTTATCAAGAGCAGTACTAAAACTAACTGGCTTTTATGAGTTAGGGGTATTTGGAGAAGACGAATCAGAAGATTTTAAAAAAGTAAATAAAGATAAATTAATAAACTTAAATAAATAACAATGGCATCATTAATCAATTTAAACATCAACGTAGAAAATTTACCTAAAGAAAAATTTGTAAAAGGAAAAAAAGGAGTTTACTATAACTTTACAATAAGTGTAAACGATGATACTAATCAATTCGGTCAAAACGTATCAGCCTTTGATTCACAAACAAAAGAAGAAAGAGAAGCTAAAAAGCCAAAGCAATACATCGGAAATGGCAAAGTAGTTTGGACGGACGGCAAGTCTACTAAAGCACAGCAAGAAGCTCAACCACAAGACAACGACAACAATGTAGATTTACCATTTTAATATTTGGGAGGGTGTAAAAGCCCTCCTTTTTTTATGACCGAAGAACAGAAAATGTTTATGCAACTCTTAGAAGAAGAGTGTGTAATAAATACAAATGACATAGTAGAATATCCACCAGTAGCAATATCTATGGGAGTAACAACTATACAAACACTTAAAGGCTTAAAAACATTACCAATTCCGATTGGAACGTATGGCAACTTTAGTTTTGTGCAAGCGCCTCCAAAAACCAAAAAGACTTTCTTTATTAGTTTATTAGCTTCTGTATATTTAGGAAACAAAAACAAATTTGGTGGAAAGTTAAGAGGACATAGAGATTATAAATGTCTGATACACTTTGATACTGAGCAAGGTAAGTTTCATGCGCAAAGAGTATTTAGAAGAGTTGTAGATATGAACCAAGAACAAGATTTAGGTTGCTATCACACATTTGGTTTAAGAACAGTAGGTTTTAAACAAAGAGTACAGTTTATAGAGTATTATTTAAAAGAAAAAATAGAACAAGGTAAAGTAGGTTTAGTAGTCATTGATGGCATAGCTGATTTGGTTTCTGATGTAAACTCGTTAGAGCAGAGTAACGAGGTTGCGCAGAAGTTAATGGAGTGGAGTCAGCGTTTTAATTGTCATATAATTACAGTAATACATAGTAATTTTGGTAGCGACAAACCCACGGGACATCTTGGATCTTTACTAGAAAAAAAGACAGAGACTCAAATACAATTAGAAACAAACACAGTAAACAAGGATTGGATAACAGTTAAATGCAAACGAAGCAGAGGTTACGCTTTTGAAACATTTAGCTTTAAAGTTAACGACATAGGTCTACCTGAGATAGTTGGAGATCTATATAATCCCTTAAAAGGTGTAAGTTTTTAAATATGGCAAATTGGTTAAATAAAGTAGCAAAATATCATAAAGAGTGGGTACAAATAGCAAAAACATTAGGAGCAAAAGACTATGCTGAAGACATAGTACAAGAATCTTATATAAAATTACATATGTATGCAAGCGAAGAAAAATTATTTAATAATGGAATTATATCAAAAGGCTATATGTATTTTGTAATACGTTCTGTTTTTTTAAGCTATATAAATTCAAAAAACAAAATAAATAAAATACAAATAGAAGAGTTTTTTAAAGATAAAGATTTTATAGAAATACCTCAAAAGGATTTTGATAAATTTACTGATAATAATGATTTAGATAAAGAAGAGGCTTTTTGGAAATTATGTAAAAAGATAGATCAAGAATTAGAAAACTGGCATTGGTATGATAAAAGTATTTATAAATTATATAGAGATACTGAATTAAGCATTAGAGGTATGGCTAAAGATACCTCAATAAGTCCAGTAAATATATTTCATACATTAAAAAAAGGCAAAGATAAAATAAGAGATAAATTTAGCGAAGACTACGAAGATTTTAAAAACGAAGATTACAATTTAATATGAAACAACCAAAAGACAAACGTACTAAAGAGTACAAAGATTGGAAAGCAAATTATGACAAACAATCAAAAGGGTTAGGAGACACCATTGCTAAGATTACTGAAGCTACTGGAATAGCTAAAGCTGTAAAATTTATAGCTGGAGAAGATTGTGGCTGTGACGAAAGACAAGTAGCACTAAATAAGGCATTTAGATATAAAAGACCAAAGTGCTTACTAGAAGATGAATATATTTATTTAAGAGAATGGTTTGCACAAAACAGAACTAGAGTAAACCCATCAGAACAAAAACAATTATTAAAAATATACAACAGAGTATTTAATGATAAAAAAGTAATGACATCTTGCGGGAGTTGTATAAGAACTATAACTAATGAATTAAACTCTTTATATAAAACTTATGGAAATTAGACCTCGCATTAACGGAAATAAAAAAATAGCTTACGAGAACATAACCAAGAAAGAAACAAGAGTGCTTGTTATAGGAGACTTACACGAGCCATTTTGTTTAGATGGTTATTTAGAACATTGTCAAGAAACTTATGCAAAGTACAATTGTAACAGAGTTGTATTTATAGGAGATGTGATTGATAATCATTACTCATCATACCACGAATCAGATGCTGACGGACTTGGTGGTGGTCAAGAACTAGAACTTGCGATAAGTAAAATAGCTAACTGGTATAATACTTTTCCAAAAGCACACGTAACAATTGGAAATCATGATAGACTAATAATGCGTAAAGCACAAACAAGTGCTGTGCCAAAAAAATGGATAAAGGCTTACAAAGATGTACTAGAAGTACCACAATGGAAGTTTGTAGATAGAGTTGTAATTGATGGTGTACAGTATATACACGGAGAAGCTGGAACAGCAAGAATGAAATGTAGGGCAGATATGCAAAGTACAATACAAGGACACTTACACACCCAATGTTATACAGAATGGTATGTAGGTCAAAACTTTAAAGTATTTGGTAGTCAGGTAGGATGTGGTATAGATGCAACTTCTTACGCTATGGCATACGCTAAAAGAGGTAAAAAACCAGCTATTGCTTGTGCAGTAGTTTTAGGAGGGCATACAGTAATTAATGAACTAATGGAATTATGAAAAACAAAAAATATACAACCAAAGAAAGATTTAAGATACTAGAAGCAACAGTAGCAACTTTATACGTAGCAATAGAAAAGCACTCAAAAAAAATAGACGTGATAGATAAATTTTTAACTAAAGCAACAAAAGATTATAAAGAAAAATAGTATATATTAACAAAATTGTTTATATTTGTACAAAACAAAACAAAATGAAAAAAGAAGTAACAATAGAATATGACAACATAGCTTTAGTTGTTGTGGGAGAATATGAAAAAGGACAAGATGGAAGTTATATGTATCCAGATTTTAGTAGTGATTTTAATTGTTTTAAAGTGCTATGTGGAGGACAAGACATTATAGACATACTAGAACAAGAAGTAATTGATGAGTTAGAAACTCAAGCCATAGAAATAATTGAAGAACAATGGTAGTTTTATTTGATGCAGACAGTTTAGTTTATTCATCTTGCTGTGGTGTTGATGACATACTAGATGAAGCTATAGGAAAGTTTGATGAGATATTTATGTCAATTGTAAATAGACTAGAAGAAACCTACCAAATAGAAAGAGTAATTACTTTTAACAATAGCAAAGGTAATTTTAGAAAACTACTAGACCCAAACTACAAAGCAAACAGAAAGAAACAAGAACATCCTAAATTACTATTTGAGATGCACGAACACATAGCAGAGATATACTCTACTAAAAACTCTTATGGTGTAGAGACAGATGATTTAGTTGCAACGTATTGGAAAACACTAACAGACGAGTTAGGACACAACAATGTAATAATAGTATCACTTGACAAGGATTATAAGCAACTACCTTGCCTTATGTATAACTATCACTACAAACACCAAGAGATAATAGATATAAGTCCTTACGAGGCTTTATATAACTTCTATGAGCAAATGATAGTTGGAGATTCAGCAGACAATGTAAACTACTGTAAAGGTTATGGTAAAGCATATGCAAAGAAACTATTTAAAGATTGTAACACACATTATCAATTTACAAAAAAAACATATGAGTTATTTAAAACAATATATAAATCAAAAGCAAAATTAAAATACATACAATGTTATAATCTTTTAAAACTAAGAACATGAGTAATATATTAAACAAAGCAAACGAAATTATTAATTTAAGATCAGAAGAAAAAGAAAGGACTTACGGGCCATTTTCTGAAGGTATGAAAAGAGCTGCTATGATAGCATCAGGTGCAACAGGTAAAGACATAACTACAGAAGACATGTATATGTGCATGGTTGCGTTAAAGCTATCTAGAGAGTCTTATAATCATAAGGAAGATAACCTGCTCGATGCTGTTGCATATTTAGGAGCATTAAATAACTTACACGATGGGAGATAATTCTTGTATGATTAATCTACTTGGTAACGTACCAACTAGAATGAATTCACATAACGCTGGATGGACTTACTGCTTAAAAAGTATTGCTAGTAGCAAATCAGATTATGATATAGAAATAATTAACGAACCAAAAAGGATACATGAATTTAGAACTGTTATTATTAACAACGGAATAAATTATAAGAAAGATGTATGGAATTTTTTCGGAGGTGTACAACAAAAAACTTTAGATTATTTACATGAGTTAAATAAGTATAAAGGATTATTATTTACATTTAACGAGCCAATTGATTTTAGATCATTATTAAAAAGAAAAGAAATAACAACTATTCCAAATCAAGAGGTATTTTGTCAAAGCACTATTGATAATAAGTTAATATTAGGAGACTCTCATTCGTTGTCTATTTACAAAACAGGTTGGGGAATAAATAGGCTAGATGGTAAAACATTACATGGTTTTTTAAAAGAACCTTACAAGTATTTTAATAAAGAAAATACCACTGATTTAACTTTGTATTTTGGGAATATAGATATTAGATTTCATTTGATGCGTCAACCAAACCCAGAGCAAGCGGTTTTATTGTTAGTTAATAGATTGTTAAACTTTATTGCAGAAATAAGTCCAGATATTAATGTAACTATTCAAGAGTTATTACCTATTGAAGATGAATCAAGAAAGATACCAGGTTCAGGAATGTATAAAGGACAACCATTTTATGGTAGTAAAGAAGAAAGACAAAATTTAGTTAACTTATTTAATATACTAATTAAAGATTCTATTGATAATAATCATCCATATAAAGTACAAAAGATGTGGTTAGATTACCCATTACATTTTAACTGTATGGAAGCAAGACAATCTGTACACATTAGACCAGATTATTATTTACATAAAAACACTTTTATAAATGATACAAGAGTTCCAACGTTATTATAGTAAAGCAAAGTTAAATCAAGAAAGATTATATCAAGGATACGATTGGTCTAAAGAAGATATTAATGACGATTTAATATGGCATGTACCAATATACGATGTAGTAAATAGAAGATATGCAGCGTTTAGTAGTTTGTTAGAAGCTATTAGACTTAAAGAAACAGATCCAAAAGGAAATGGTAAATGGTTTAAACATACTGATGTTAATGATTTTGATTTTATGTTATTATGTTATTTGTTTAGATTATGCGGTAGCGGTATTAATTATTTTCCTAAAACTAATCATCCTTATGGCACTCACGGATTTGGTAATTTTTGGATAGTTGACAGTCTACTAAACGGCAGAGATAATTTTAAAGAATGGATTGATGATTTACCTGATAAAAAATTCAGTGATAATAAAGGTTATTTACTACCAATGATTCCTAAAGGATTAAGAAATTTTATTTTAGATGATAGTTATAACTTAGTTTTATATATTTTAGATAATATGTCAGGCATTGAAATTTATGAGGTAGTGGACTTAGGTAATGAGTGGTTATTAAGAAGAGGATATAAAAGACAAAATTTTGTTTTGTGTGCATTTGCAATGGACTTAGCTGAATACTTTCCTGAAATAATAACTAGAGATAGTAGAGTTTATGTTGGATCTAACGCGAAAAAATGTTTAAGAGAAATATTTCCTAATACAAAAGGAATAGGTTCTAATATAAAAACAACTAACGATTGTCTTGACCACTTATGTAATTTGACAGGCGGTCATAGCTTTAAATATGACATGGAAGATGTGGCTTGTGATTTTATAAGATACAAAAATAATTTTCAAAGTAAACATCATATAGAATATAATAACGGAATAAAATATTATAACAATGTTTCTAAATAAACAAACTTACATAGAAAATAAAGACTTAAATAAATATACTTTAGAAGAATATTTAAGTTTTACTAGTGGTTTTAAATCTTCATTTAAACCATTTGTAGTTAAAGAAGTAAATGGATTTAATGTAATAGATGAATCAGAAGCCTGCAGTGTAGGATATAAAGCCAGATCAGCAGAGTTTTTAATGCAGCAACTGCAAGAGTTAAATGTTAAACACATAGTATATGTACAACCTAGAAGAGGTTACGCAGGTATCTCTTTAGCTTGGTTATGTAAAGAGTATAATATGAAGTTAACATTAATAATGCCAGCTTCAAAAGAAGTTAGTGATCATCAAGCTCTTTGTATTGAGTTAGGTGCAGAGGCAAAATTTGTTAGAATAGCTGCTATGCCAAATGCTAATAAGTATGCGAAAGAATATGCTGATAATATTGGCGCTTTTTTTATACCATTAGGATTAAATCACCCGCATGTTATTGCAGGAGGAGTAAGAGTTATTTATGATTTTTTTAAATATAATAAACATCCTGAAACAATGTGGAGTGTAATTAGTACAGGTGTTTTACAAAGATCTATGCAAATAGCTTTACCTGAAACAAAATTTAAAGCAGTTGCTGTTGCTAGAAATATACAACAAGGAGAATTAGGTCGTGCTGATTTTTATAGTTATCACAAACCTTTTAATAGTCTTTCAGATTTAATACCAGATAAATTTAATTGCGAGTCAAGCTATGATTCAAAAGGATGGCACTATATGTGTAAATATGGAAAAAAAGGAGATTGGTTTTTTAGTGTAGCTGGTAATGCAAATAAACCTACTATTGATAAACTTAAAATAAATTCTTATAGAGATTGGAATGACTTAAAAGATTTAAAAATATGATTAAAACAATTTTTGAAAATGCAGACGAAGCTTATGCTTATCAACTTAATAGAATATTAGTTTATGGTGTAGACTTTGATAATACAAAAGCTTTGTTCAATATAGGTTTTACAATAAAAAATCCTATAGATAATTACATTACAAACAAAGAGCGTAATTGGAGCTTAAAATATGCTAAAGCTGAATGGGAATGGTATAAGTCAGGTGATCGTAGCATAGACAAATTAGGTGATATTTACGGTAAGATACCAACTATATGGGAAAAAATGGCCGATAAGAATCGTAATGTTAATTCTAATTATGGTTATCAATGGCAACGTAATAATCAAATAGACTATGTATGTGCTACGCTTAGACAAAACTCTAATACTAGACAAGCGGCAATAAGTATATATGATGCTAAAGAGTGGGGATCATATACAAAAGATACTCCATGTACTTATGCAGTACAGTTTACAATACTAGACAATAAGTTAAACATGTCAGTTTTGATGCGTTCTAATGACATCTGGTATGGTTTTTGTAATGATCAATATCAATTCTCAATGTTACAAGAATTAGTTGCTAAGAGGTTATCTATTGAGATAGGAACTTACTACCATTTTGCACACAACTTACATTTATATAATAACATAAAAAATAAAATAACATGAAATTTAACGAAATAAGAAATTGGGCCAAAGATAAAGGCATACTAGATAAAGGAGATGTAAAAACACAATACATAAAACTCCAAGAAGAATGCGGTGAATTAGCAGAAGCAATATTAAAACAAGACAAGTTAGAAATGTCAGACGCTGTTGGAGATATTATTGTAGTATTAACTTCTTTATCTGAACTTGGAGGATTTAAAATAGAATCAGCAATAGAAGGAGCTTGGTTAGAAATAGCAAACAGAAAAGGTAAAATGATTAATAACAACTTTGTAAAAAATACAGATCATATAATAGCAGGAACAGAATGAGAACATATCTAGCAAAAATTAAAATACCAGATAACTTAAAAAAACAATCCGTAGGTTATATAGGCGAAAAAGTATTTGAACACTGGTTTAAAGTAAATTATAATGACGAACAATTGTTTAAACAAAAAGCAGACAGAGATTATAACAAAATAGATTATGCTGATGAAAAAGGTTTTAAATATCAAGTTAAAACAACAAGTAAAAAATCTTATACATTTAATTGTTCTACTGATAAAATAAAAAACCATTTAAGATGTGATTACTATATTTTAGTACAATTAAAAAATAACTACGCATACATAGAAAACTTTAGAACAAAACAATATATATTAGATAATATTATACAAAGCTTTAAATACAAAAACTCTTCATACGTTAAACCAGAGAATTTATTGCAAGAAGTATTATCTATATGAAAAAAAAAGATAAAGATTTAGTTAAAGAGTTTTACAACCTTGCATTATACGATTACGAAAAAGGTACAGACTTAGAAGAACTAAAAATTATCTTAAACGACTATGAAAATAAAGAAATGTATTTACAATGTGCAGGTATTAATTTAGCAATACAATACATAGAATTCTTAATATATTTAGAAATAATAAAACATATAAACGAAATAA
>Ga0206130_10001825_pt1 | contig 30612 bp, 49 predicted proteins | sample Helgoland_Spring_9_FD_148637 | JGI IMG/M metagenome (GOLD analysis project Ga0206130, IMG submission 148637) | Pelagic subsurface seawater microbial communities from Kabeltonne, Helgoland, North Sea - Helgoland_Spring_Bloom_20160512_1 | ecosystem: Environmental > Aquatic > Marine > Epipelagic ...
TATACTGGTTATATCTCCAAAATTTACAAAATAAACAGCATTGATTCCTCCAACACTATCTTTACAAGGTTCTGTTCTACCTAAAGTAATATCACAAGCCATAATATTTATTTTTTATTTATTAGTTATAAAAAAAGGGATAGGTAGTAATTACCCACCCCTTTTTTGTATTTATTTATTTGAATCTTAGATTCCGTAAGTTACGATGTCTTCAACAACCCCGTACTGTACACCAGCAGTAAATCTCATAATGATTCTTACGTTTTGAGAACCATCTAAGTCAGCCATATCTAAAACTTTTACTTCTTGGTGGTCTGATAATAAACCAGTTCCAAATTGTAAGTTATCTTTAGTAGTTGCTACAGCAGTATTTGCTGCTAATCCGTTAGCCATAAAGATTTTTACACCATCAAAGTATAAGATGTTGATGTCTTGGTTGTTTCCTTGAGAACCTACACCAGCAGCACCTTGTCCTCCAGATTGGAATCCTCCTAATGCTCTCTTGTATGCTCTAAAGATGTTTTGAGATACATAGATAAACAAATCGTCTCTACCATATAAAGCAGAAGGGATTTGGTCAACTACTTTTCCTAACTCGTCTATTACGTTAGCAGCAGTTACAGTAGTTCCTGCAATTTGTTGTGCAGCTGGTAAAGCAGCATCGGCAGCTAATAGAGTAGAGAATCCATCAAATGAACCTTCTCCATCTGCTCCTGCCCATATGTTCTGCTCATTCTTTTGTGCTACTTTAGAAGCAACATAAGAGATTAAGTAGTCTTGGAAAGAAGATGGTAAGTTGTCAAATGCAGAATATCCCATTTGGATTGCATCCCAATCAGAACGGAAATCTTTCTTACATAGTTCTAAGTTAACTTGTAGTTCCTTTGGTTCAAGGATTCTTTCAGTTAAAGTCAAAGTTGAAGTATCAGAAAAGTCGCAAGTACCGTTTTTGGTAATTCCGTCTAATTCTAATCTTTTTACAACTTCTTTAAATTTTACATTTGGTCGGATAGTTAATCCACCATTTGCGATAGTGTTACCTGATAATAATGCAGCAGAAATATATTTCCCTGCTGATTCTCCAGCGTAAGTAGTAGTAATACTTGTAGTAGTAGCCATTGTTTACAATTTTTAATTAAATAACATTCTATTGACTCTTTGTTCAATAGTCATAGGTTGATTTAGGTTTGATAATAAATTCTTTTTAGTCTCTATCGAGTTCTCTGGAGAGTGTACAACTTCTTCTACATCCTCAGATAATTCAACTTCTTCTTGTTTTGATAACTCCTCTGGAATGTCCTTTACATCACCCATTGGCTTATCTTCGATTAACGCTTTAATCATAGAAAGTAGTTCTGCTTTTACTGCTGATAACTCTTCAGAAGTAGCGTAACTCATAGAAGGAGCCGCAACTTCCTCTTCGATTACAACCTCTTCTGCTGGTTCTTCAGCAAGTACAACTTCTTCTACTTCCTCTTTAACTTCTTCAGTTACTTCCTCTGTAGATAATTCTACTGACTCTTCAACTGCGATGTCTTCAACTTTCAATTCTTCCTTAGAAAGATTTAAAAGGTCTTTAACATTGTTAAGGATTTCTGTTGCTTTCATACTTATTGGTTTATATTAATATAACTATTTAAAAATTTACTGTCTTATTTTACTCTTCTGATTCCTTGTGAATAGAGCCTATACCTTGCTTCCAATAATCAGGTGCTTTACACTTGCTATTGTTTTTATTCTTATCACACTTTATAGAATAAGTGTTTTTGCACTTGCAATATTTAGCTCTCATTGTCTATCTTTTTTAACTTGCTTATTGCCCAATTAACACCTGCTGAACCACCCCAACAATCCCACATTAAACCACCACACCCTTCTGAGTAAGGTACGTCTTTATGTTGCTGATGTCTTTTAAATGATGCCATTCTTGCAATAGTATCTCTACTTAAAGGTTCTCTATTAGCTAATTGACTTGCTCTTGTCCATCCTACACTTGTACCACAAGAACTTCCTTTCTCTTTCTTGTACTTTAATGCTCTTTTTGCATTATTTGTTGCACCTTGTGGATAATCAGTATAAGATTTTAACTCTACATCTTCGGTTAATAGTTTCTTTATCTCCTCTAAGACATTACTTGCCTCAACTTCCTCAACATCTTCTACGTTATCGCTAAACATACCTTCTATGCTTAATCCTAAGTATTTACCAGCTTTAACATCTTCCCATACCTCATCGTTATCTATCTTCATAGTAACTGCCCAAGCACCTTGTACTGCATTTAATCCGTATAGAGCAGTCTTGTCCTTATTAGGGTCTTCTACTATCCAAGATTCTATCACAGAAACACCACTTGTCATTTGGTCATCGTGTTCTAATGTTGCATTGTTTATTTTAAGACGTTTTAAGTATAGCTCAGAGGCTTTTCTTACAGTATCTTTAGAGAATACTATATTGTATTCGTAATCGCCTCTACGTCTGTATATCAGCTTATCTGGAACTAACGCAAGTCCAACTATAATTCTTTTATCAGAATCTATTGTTTTGAACTCTACTTTATGTTTGCTTAATGCAATAAAGTTTTCTTCTATCGCAGGAGACTCAACCAAAGAGATAGCTTCAATACCATCCTCTTCTCTTGACTCATCTATAAACAATTCTATTGTATCTAATCCTTCCATATTTAACTTCTTTATATTATGTTAACTTAACTTGTTATATTTTGTTTTATTTTAAGTACCTGCTTGACCTACAATCATACCATCTAATTGTTGTTGGGTAGTAACGTCTCTTGATACTACATAAGCCTTTAATGGTTTACCAAACTGTGCTTGTATAGCGTTTATAAGTAAGTTTTCACCAGACCTCCCTACTATGTTAAACGAAGGCTCAGAGCGTTCAGATGCTGAATCACTACCACCATTTGTAGCGGTTTGTATAGGTGTCTTGGCTGCTGAAGTTTGAAATTTCTGTCTTGAAATTGTAGCTACCTGAGCTAAACCAAATGCAATGGTAGGTAACGCTTGTGATAGCCTTGCAAGAAAACCACCTTTAGCATCTTTCATAACACCTATAGCAGCAGCAGATGTGTCCATTAAAGCGTTTGCTATATTTGATGCCTTATTCATATCAAATTGTTTTTTAGCTATTTTCTCTTGCTTTACTCTTAGTTTTTCGTCATTTATAGCTATTTGATTTTGAATTTTAACCCTTTCATCTTTTGATAGATTTTCGTTATTTAATCTATTATTTAGCTCTACATTTAAAGCGTTTGTTTTATTTTGCTCTACTGTTAACTCTCGTTTGAATTGAGCGTTCATAAAATCAGTCATACTTCCTAAAACTTCTTGTGATTTTGAGACAAACCCTTCTGCTCCCAACAACTTGTCTGTTAAAGCCATTTCAATAGCAATTTGTCTATTGTACTCAGCTATTGCAGCCTTAGTCTCATCACTTAATTCAACATCTATTAATTTATTTAAGTCTATTGGGTTTTTACCCAATTCGACATTCATAGCTTTAGCTACTGCTTTTAATAGCTTTTTACCATTTTCAATTTGTTTCTTCTGACTTTCTGGTGTAAATAAAGTAAATGCTTTTGGTCTATCTTCGGAGTCTTCTGAATTTTTAGAGAAATATTCATCTAACTTAATTAATCTTTTTTGTGTTCTTATGTAACTATTTTCAAGAGTGTCCAATTCTTTTGCCTCATCCCTTAGTCGTGTTAATCCATTACTTGAAATTGTCCTACCCTTTTTGTCAACAATCTCTCTAAGAACACTCATTCTTGATACTTGCTTTTCTTCTAACTCTCTTAATTTAAGTAATTCAGAATAACCATCCACAAGTGCTTTAACTGAATCTTTATTTTTCTTGTCGTCCTCAGATAACTTATCGTATGCGTTCTTAAACTCACTAAAATTCCTTGTCAAAACCTTAACTGTTTCATCCAATGATAAAAAGTTGTTATTAAAAGCGTTTATAGCTTCATTATCTTTTGATGTAAATAAAACCTTTTTCAATGACGAATAAAGATTTAATAATTTATTTAAAGGAGTTATTTGTTTTTTAAGGCTTTCTGTGTTTTTGTCAGTTGCTTTTTCTGATTTTTTTTGACTACCTGCAAAAAAGTCAAGAGCAGATACAACAGCAGTAATTGCTAAAACAATACCAAGAGGTCCCATAAGAGCAGACCACATATCCTTTAACGCAAGTTTTAAACTACCTGTTGATTTTACTGCAAAACCCATTTGAGAAACTAATTGAGTAATGTTATTCGCCATACCACGAATACCATAAGGAGCATCTGAAATAACTCTACCAAGTTCCATTACAGAAGATGTAGCTGCTCCTGATGCAGTTCTTAGATTTTGATTAGATTTTGTTGCAGTATCTAATCCTTTTTTAAAATTATTAAATTTAGTTGAATTAACTGTCTTAGCGAAGTTACCAAACTCTTTTCTAAGTTCTTTTACAGGTACTTTTGTTGCTACAATTTGACCTTTAAGATTTCTTACTGTAGCTATTCCTAATTCTGCATCTACAGTAATTTTATAATTAATATTTTCAGTACTATTTGCCATTTGTTAGTTTTTTTCTTTTTATATTTGTTCTTAACTCTCTGAAATTAGAAGGCATTTCATATAGTCCTTTAGCTATATTGACATCCTTATCTTCAATTAACCATTCGTTGTTTCTTAGTAATTCTAATGTTTCTCTTATCATTATTGTGTTGTTGTTACTTCTAAAGCAGGTGATGAAAGACCTGACTCATTTCCTGATGCGTCAAACGCACTTACTCTAACATAATATGTTGTGTATTCAGATAATCCTGTTATTTCATAAGTTGTTACATTTCCTGTTGCAATAATTATATCTCCTTGATTTAAGTCTATATTATAACCTACAACACCGACATTATCTGTTGAAGCAGTCCAAGTTATTGAAAAACTTGTAGACGTCTCTGAGCCTTGAACTAATTGTACATTAGTAGGCGTAGTTGGTGCTTCAAAATCAATAGGAATATTAACATAGTCGTTAATCAACTCTATCTCAGACTTACCTGTGTAGAAATCTGTCTCTATTGAGTTAATCTTATAACTTTTACCTGAGTAAACAAATCTATCTGCTAATGTGTATTTATACAATATTCTTAATGGTAAATAAGCACTTATCTTCTTTAACCTATTAGATTCATCAAAAACATTTGAAATATAGTTTTTATGATAGTTATTAAATAGTACATTCCTTGTAGTAACTAAATCCCATTCATCTTTTTCAGCACTAAAGTTTAAAGATTGTCTATCTTCTTCTTGAGTAGCTTGAAAATCTGAGTTAGAAGGTACATAATAAGATGAAATTTCTTTATGACTTGTAGGAACATTTTCTCCATTTACTGCATCTACGAAAGATATAGGACTTCCTTGAGGTAATATTTTACGTGTCATATAGAAAATCAAAGGATTTCCAATATAACTATCTTGATTGTCATCAACGCAAAATCCCCATTGTATATCAGTTAAAGCACTTGTGTTTAAGTTTATTAATCTCTCAAATTTCATATGCTCAAAAGGTATCTCGTTTTTAAATATACCTTCAGATAATATAATACCATCAGAGCCTTTATATTCTTCTTTACCCCAGTCCTTGTTAAATAACTGTTCGTGTTGCTTTGCCAAGAAAGTTCCTAATCCTTTATAAGTATAAACTACCTCTCTAAAAGGTAATGCTGAATTTACTTGCGATGAATTAACATCCACATATTTTGTTATGTCGTAAGGAGAACCTGCTGATGGATTATCATAAAATTCATCTAATGTTTTTACAACCATTTCACTTCCTTCAACGTATGCGACTAAGTTAAACATCTTAAATAATGATGTTAAGAAATCTAATACCTTCATCTTAGGTATTTGCTGTGTAATGTTAAAGTTAATAGAAACACTTACAACAAAACTAAATGTAGTTATATAATTTTCATTTACAAAAGAATCAATATCACTATCGTAGTATGAATAATTCCAAGTCGCTCTATCAAATAAAATTGTTTGATTAGAGGATATTTGAATACTATAAGATGAATTATTAGATACAGGTACAGATACATTAACTATGCTTCCGATTATATTTGAAGCGTTATAGACATTTACACCATCCCTAAATACAACAACGGAATAAGGAACAGAACTATAAGAAGAGTTAACTGATAAACTTAACTGTAAAACTTGATTAGAAAAGTAATAACCATCATTTAAAGTCAAAAAACCATTCTCCATAAAACTTCCATTATAAAGACTATAATCAGGAAAGTCGTTAACAAAATACGTAGATGATAGTAGTTGACCTCCACTTGTAACTTTACCTTTAGTTCTATGTAGCCACATATATAAATTATCAAAAGAAGAATCTCCTCCTTTGAAGAAATCATTACTAAAGTTTAATCCGTATTTCTCTTCAATAGCCTTTATTATAACACTCAATCTTAAAGCGTATTTTAATTCGTTAAATTTAACTCCGTGTAAATTTTGAGTGTGACCAGTGTCCCAATACAGATTTCCGTCTCCATTATTATCGTGAGTAGCATTGTCATAATAAAGCCTTTGAGTATGCGTTATTAAAGGTACTTGTATTGGGTTATTGTAAGTAACTCCATCAACAGATTTATTTATAGAGGTTGTTAAGTAATCTTCTATATCATCTTTGTCAACTTTTAAGTTTATACCATTTGGCTTTTTACTAAAATTATCTAACCAAGACAAAGAAGATAATAAATCGTCTCCTAAAAGGTTTTTTAACGATATAGTGTTACCAAAGAAAGTTATTCTGTATGTATGAGCAGTATCGTTTTTTAAGTCAACTCCTTCAAGTTTAATGTACCCATTCCTAAAAGGTATAGAGTTAAGTTCTATATTAGCAGGTACTCGTATTCTTGCATCAAAACCATTCTGAATATCATTATTGTAATAATGCTTAAACAGTTTGTTATTGGTTTTACTCGCTGGTAGGGAGAATGTTTGAGAATACTCAGTAAACACCTTGCTAATATCTCTAACGTCTTTTATAGTGTCAGTAATAGTAACACTAACATCATCAAACATATCAACTCTCTGACCTTCTATGTATAATTGAGCTATCTGCATCTATCTTATATTATTTATAGTATCGAATGATTTATCAAATTCTATTGTGTATTGTACTAATTTGTCGTTTAAAGAAGTCTTGTAAGTAATATCACCTGTTTTAACATTAATCGGCAATACTTGCTCCCCATCATCAGTTATGTTAGTTATCCAAACCTTTTCAGATAGCATCATTTGCTTAAACACTTCGTTGTATTCCTCACCTAAAAAACCACTACTTAAAGTAATTGATTCCCTACCTACTACATTAAAATCTCTGTAAACGTGATTACTTGTACTATAACCATTTGAACTATTTAATATATTTGACTTATAAGATTCTTTTTCAACATTCATACTTTGAACTGACTTCTTAAAGAAGTACATATCTTGTAAAGCACCAAACTTATTTACAAATGTTACCTTTTTAGGTTCGTATTTACATTCTTCTAAAATCTCTACATCAACTGTTATGTTTTTTACGTTAGCATTTGTATTTGATATGATTATCTTATCAACTGCCCCTATTGAGTAATCGTTAAAATATGCTTCTAAACACTTATTGCTTTCGTAATCCTTACCACCATCTTGCAAAACCCTTTCCTTAAATGTATCCCAATTAGTAGTATCTCCATAAATAGAAACGTATCTTATCTGTTCAGAACTTTCATTACTTGATTGAAATGATGTAGTACCTACAATCTCATTGTCTTTTAAGAAAGTAACTGTTGGGTCATTTAAAGATGTATCTATTGGTACTCTAAAAGCGTTATCTTCTAAAACAAATAACTTTCTATTAGTAATCATTAGATTTGAAGATATTGGCAATGGGTCTTCAAAATAGTCATAACCATCAAAAGCTATTGTAGTGTATTCATAGTCAATAACTGATATATTAGAAGAATTATAAACATCTAAATCTACTTTTACCCATACACCTTGACCACTATAATTTCCATCAAATTCAATATCTAAATAATCTCTTATCAATTCAGATACTTCAAAAGATACTCTTGGATTACCAGTTGTAGGTGTTGTTGCTGATTTCCTTATGGTGTATGTAGGATTTGTAGGTACTGTGTTTTTATCTCCAGTCCAAACATATAGCTTTAATATTCCATAAGATGCGTTTGAGTGGCTTATGCTTTCAAAACTCGGACTTCTTGTAAATTTTGCCATTAGTTAATTGATTTTAATTTATTAAGGCTTAACAGTATATCCTTTCTGTAACCTTCTTTTAATATTGTTTTAATTTGTTCTCTTGTTTGTTCTTGTACTGCTTTAATAAATCCACTACCTTTGTAGCCAAATCTCTTAGAGATACCTCCTTCTTTGTTTTTAGGGTTTTCAGCATTAGATTTACCTGCTATACTTCTTGCTAAAACAAATCCTAAAGATTTCCAACTGCTTTCATACACCTTTCTAAATTGACCTTTCTTGTTTCTAAATAAAGGTCTCATTCCTTTTGACTTAGCCCATTCAGCTAACTCATCAGCCATCTTATAACCATACTTCCCTTTATTCTTTATGCCATCAGATAAAGCATTTGCATACTGTTTTCCAAATATGTATAACTCATTGTCTTCAACCCTATATTTAAAAGACCTATCTAAGTCTCCTGAAGCAGAAAATTTATCATCTTTAGCTGCTTGTTTTAGATTCTTCTTTATTAGTTTACCAACCTCTTTTAATGCTAACTTTAGATTCTCTCCTTCCATTAGCAGATGCTTATGCCATTAGGAATCTCTATAGCTATATCTACGCTCCAACCTGCTAATTCGTTGCTAAAACGCTCTTTAAATGGTTGTGCAGATGGTTGTGTCGTTACCTGATAATTCATTTCAAATAAATCACCTCTCATTAACTTCATTATTAAAGAGTTTATAACTTGAAACTGAGTGTTTAATACATCGTGCAAGTTGTCATTGCCATAAAACAAGTCGAAATCAGACTTCTTAGTGTTGTAATCAACTATATCAGCACATAATACTTTTATATTGAATGTAACAGTCCTCTCTCCATAGGAGGCACTATCTATTAATAAGTGTGATAAAGGGAACATAGTAGTCTTATCTAAGTCTACATCTGCTAAATCTCCGTATGTAACAGTACTTACAGATGGATTAGTTAATAATTCGTCTTTTATGGTATCTAATATGTTGTAGATGTGTGTCATCTTGTTTGTTGTTTTAGTATTCTATTTTCTAACTCTGATTTATCTTTTATAAATTCCAAGTACATTAAACATTGATGTATTGGAAGTTTTGTAACTTCTCCGATTCTTCTAACATCTTCTCCAGCGAGAGTAAATATTGCTTGATAGTCTCCCCATTTTTTACCGAATCCTTGTCTTGCTTGTTCTGATTTTTCTCCTGTAACTGTTTGAGTGTATAAGCCATCGTATAGTTCCCTAATTTTGTCGCTAAACGATAAAAAAAAACCCTCGCACTAATTGCAACATCTAAAGGAGTATCTTTCATTACGTCTGCCATATAAGACGTTCCCTTGTATTCGTGTATCAGATACTTATCTTTACTCTTGAACTTTATTGGTCTGTAAAGAACTGCCATAGCCTTATGTAAATCCTTGTCAGAGAATAAATACTTTTCTAAATCAATGAACTCACCATAACTCATCTTGTCTAAGTTAGGTATCATACCAAACTCTACAACAACTCCATCAGTACCTTCTAACTTAAATGTCTGTGAAAGTTCTGGCTTACTGTTTAAAACAGATGATAAGTGAACTAACGTTTCGTCAAACACATTTAAACCTATCTTATCAACGTCTGATAACTTTACATCACAAAATATCTCTAACACTTTCTTGTTTAGAAACTCTGTAGCATCTTCATCTTTGTTTTTGTCATAAACATCAATGTATCTTTGCCATTGACTTAATCTAACATCTCTTAATGTTGCAGGTATCGTAAACTCCATAAATATAATATTCTTATAATAAGATAACTCTATTTTAATTTTTTGTGTTAATAATACTTGTTATGTAAAATAATTTTATTATATTTGTATCAAATTGGTTGACATTGAATATATTAGATGATAAGGATGGTATAAGGTTTGGAGTGTTTAAGTGTTTACAGACATACAAAGTTTACACAATCAGTTCTACACTATCAACTCACCCTAATAGCCAACCAAGTTATTTAGACAAAGCACATAAAGCATTAGATACTATAAAGAGAGAAGATGGTGTGCTAAAGAAAATGTCAAGAAGAGAACTAAGAACAAGATTTACTAACGTAGAAGAAATAATACCTAAACTAAAATAAATATTATGAGCGAACAACAAATAACAAAAGAGTCCATTGCGTACCTAAAGACAGTACTATTATCTCAATTACTATTAGAAGCTAATGAAGAGATTGTAGCTACCAACAGATACAAGCAAAGCCTAAAACAACAGATAAATAGAACAAACAGTATCTTAGAGCCTATCGTAAGAGAAGAGTTTGATAACGTTTACAAGACAGACCCTGAAATGGCAACGAATATCTTAAACAAGGTAGAATCTATTATAGATAAAATAGCATCATACCAGATAGAAGAGTTACTAATACTTGAATCTATTGTAGATAAATACGAGAACAATAAAGAATGGTTCTTGAAATATGCTGAATCTGATTTCCTAAGACTTAATTAAGATGAAAAAAAAACTAACACAGAAGCTACAACAACTAATAGATAGCTTACCTACAGGTAACAAAAGAAAAGAAGCTAAGGAAGACCTACTAAGCCTTAAACTAAGTAATAGTGATTACCATTACATAATGTTAGCTGATAAGTATAAAGATAATATATAGAAGGTGAGCAAAGAAGTTAAAAACAAAGTTGTTTATTTACATAGAAAAAAAACAGAAGGAACTATATTTTACGTAGGTATGGGTGAGCAAGATAGAGCCTATACTACTCACTCAAGGAATAAGTGGTGGATAAATGTGTACAAAAAACACGATAGATTAGTAGATGTTGTTGCTAAAGACCTTAGTATAGATGATGCTTATGAGTTGGAAGTGTTTTTAATTTCTGAAATAGGAAGAAAGGATTTAGGATTAGGTAATCTTGTTAACCTTGATGATGGTGGAAAAGGTGCTACTGGTCATATACCTACACAAAACGCAAGGAATAAACTAAGTAAAAGAATGTCTAAGAAAGTTATAAATACAGAAACTTTAGAGGTCTTAAAATCTGGTTCTGAATTGACTAAAAAATACGGAATATTCGGAAATGTATTACAAAAAGACCATCCTAATAGTGACTGGATGAAGTTAGAGGATTATAAAAACGGAAAACATTTAACAGAGAAATGGATTAATAGATATAAAATAAAAAATAGTTATTTAAAAATTATAAACACAAATACATTAGACATATTCTACTGTCTTAGAGAAGCCGCTAAAAGCATAGGTAAAGGAAATTATGAAAATAACCAAAGTCAGTACAATCTCTTATCTCAGAAATTAAAAGGCTCAAAGAAAAACAATTCAAACTTTATGTATTATGATGATTATGAAAAAGGGCTTCATTTAACAAAAGAATGGATTAGAAGGAAAGAAAGAAAAATAAGTAAGAGAGATACCCCTTTAAAGGAGATAGAAATATATGACTTTAAAAAGCAATTTTGGTTTAAAACAACAAGGAAGGATTTTTATGATAAATACGGTATTAAACCATCTACTTATACAGCTCTGCTACACGGAAGATTCTGTAGAAAAGAATATAAGAAATTCAATGAAACAAATAATAGATGGAGAAATATATTAAATATTGAAACAAATAAAGAAGAGAGATTTAATCAATGGTATTTATCAGAAAAATTAGGTGTAACATCAAATAGCTTATGTAATTTATTTTTAGGTAGAACTAAAATAATATACAAAAAATATAAGATTATTGATTAACAATAAGAAAAACTTATAATGCAAGTAACTACTATATTATTTATCTATAGTAGGCGAACACTTTACAACCTTTTTAGTTATCATAATATACAGAGCAGTAGTTCTCTTTAACCTACCAAACTTTAGCAGTAATATGGCTATTGGTTCAGATACATTAAGCCTCCTTAGTAATTGCATCTATAACCTTTATAATCTTCGTTGCACCCAATAGATATTCAAACTAACGAGCATACCAGTTATATCAGTTAACTAACAATTAACATACATTAAGATTATAGGAGGGTGCATATCTAACCATCGAGCATATAATTATATTTTCAAAATTGATATGTCAGTTTTAAACGAAAAGATATTTCACTATTCAAGTATATCGGATATAGGTAGAATTCATTGAAGATGCATACTACGACCCTAACTAATTCATACTACGTCAAATCGACTATTTAAGCTACTATCTAAATGTGAATGATGTGTTAGTATTAAAAAGATATTTGGGTTGATTAGAAGCGCTTAAATGATGTTTAAATAGTGGTTTAACCCGTTACAATATACTCACACTAATTAACAACTAATTACAAAAATAACTGCATAAAAAAATACTATTACAAAATGAATTATAATAGTATTAATCTATAGATAAAAATGTAGTATTAAATTTCCTTATAAGGTTCAAAACCATATCTATCAATAAAACCACAATTGAAATTTGTTTCTAAACTTTTATACAATTTAGTTCTTTGCGGTTGTTTACACTCTTGAGAACCTATTATATATTTTTTATTGTTGTTTGGGTTGATATAATAAAATTGAAATTTCATAATTATATTATTTTAAAATGTTATAGTGTTAAATTGTTTTTTAATACAGCTAATTGCCTTAAAACTTTCAAACCTATTTTTATACCTAAACAAATCATCAGTCAATACAAAACTATCTATTTGTGTTTTGTCATCTGTTAAGTTATAACAAATAAAACCTTTGTTAGTTGTTAATAGTTTTATACTTAAGTTACTGTTAATTTTTAGTGTATACATTTGTTTTATTTTTAGTGATATATTAAACCTACTTTATTGTTGTTTGGGTTGATGTACTTTGAAGCGAACAGATCTATTTTAGATGCGTTGATATAGCCCTCATTTTGTAGCTCGGTTTCTGTTTTAAATATTTTAGTGTGACGATCTTTATTTTTGTCTATTAAATTAGTTTGTTTACCACTATCCGAAAATATAAAATCAAAGTTATTCGGGATCGAACTACTATTATTTTTTACAATTGATATGCTATTTGTATACGCATAAAATTTAACATTAGGTAATTGCTCGGCTATTTGCATCCACTTTAAAAAATACTTGTTAGAATAAAAATCTCCTGAGTCGTGAACCCTTAAAAAATCAACACGTTTTTTTATTATCTCGTTTTTCATAACTTCAATAAAATTAGTTTGTTTAGTAAGTTCATAACGCTGTTCAAAAACCTTTGCAACGTTTGACCAAGTATACGCTCCTTTTTTAGCGTAACAAAATTTTATACAAGCATCCGCGAAAGGACACGTAATTTTTCCTTTACTTGTTTTGTAGGCTGTTATCCCAAAATTAAAAACTCTCAATCCGAGTTCCTTAGATGTTTTTTTTAATTTACTGTTTTGCGTAATAATTGATTTCATAATTATATGTATTTTTTAAGTAGTTCTATTTTTTGGTTTGCAATTTCTGTCTGTATTTCTATTTCTAAAATTTCTAACTTGCCTAATAAATAAAAATTGTCTGTTGCTGTTGCGAGGTCTCTAATTTGTTTAATTGTTTCTTTCATTATAGTACGAAATTAAAATTGTTAATTATTTGGTTTACTATTAATCGTGATCCGATTAATAAAAGTATTACTAATGTAATTTTTTGTTTAGTATTCATTTTTTTAGTTTTAAAGTATTGTGCCTTATTGACAATTCAAAGATACAACTTATTTTTGAATAAACAACAAAAAAACAAAAAAAATGTAAAAATAACACAAAAATAGTTTTTTAACGTTTTTTAATGTTTTGATAGTATTGTAAATTTGTGATATAATTTTAAAGTAATGAACACGCACGCAACTACAATAATTTTTTCACATACACAAATAAATTTACTATTTATTGTCAGTCTAAATAAGCTATTTAGAAGCGTTCCAAATAACAAAAATACCCCCATTATATTAAACGACCCCCATTATATTAAACACAGGGTTACCCCATCATATTAAACATTCCCCTCCATATTAAACATAAATTAAAAACAAAATGAAACAAACTATTTATTACAGAGAATCAGGTTACGACAGAACTATTTATAATTTTTTTATAATAGACAGAGAAACAAAAGCATTTGTATTTTTAAAAAGGATGACCAAGATAGATAAAGATTCTGGCGTTGTTGCTGGAGAGGTTGATACCAACTCTGATGCAATTAGATTAAGCAAGAAAAAGTTTAATGTGTATTATAGAGAATGGACAAACCAACCATTAATTGAGAATCACAATTACACATACACAGGGTTGTAACCCCATCATATTAAACAAAAAAAGGGAAACAAAATTAATTGACCCCCTTCATATTAAACATTTTATTTTTACCTTATCACATAAACTCCAGAGTTTACTCCTTGCACTAAGTACATCATACCATACCTAATAGCATCTATAAAGTGATTAAACTTATCTATTGGTGCTTCACCCTTATCTTTCCATACATAGTTGTTTAGCTCTCTTATTATACCGTGAGAACCTCTATCTACTACTATCTCGTAATCTTGCATAAGTGCAATACCAGATAATATACTACCTTTCTTCTTGATCGTAGGCTTTATGTTAAGACCCAATGTTTTTAGTTCTGAGATCAAACGTGGTTCACTATTATCACAGATAATCAAATCCATACCACACTCATTCTTGTTCCTTGTAGCTACCTCAGATGTGTTTAAATGTGCTTTTCCGTAGATTTCCTTAACCCAAACCTTTCTTGCGTGTTTATCTATAGAAATCTTCACAAGTGTCGTTAAATCGGCTGAAAATCCAAAATCCTGCCCATAGCAAGTAAGTTCTGTAGGAATAAAGTCTCCAACTCTCCATTTTCTTATAATAGTACCTTCTGCTTTCTCAAGCCAACCTCCTAATATCTGATGTTGGTATTTATCTGGTCTCTTGCGTTTCATTTCATATATTCTCTGTAGAAACGACTGAGATAAGTTCTTCTTGTTATCCTTATAAGTTGTATGCACATAAGTAACATTACCTTTTATAGTGTTAGATGCTGCCAATACGTTTTCGTTCTGAAAGAATCTTTGATATATCCAATGCTCTTTAGTTGTTGGATTCAGTATCAATATAACTCTGTTTTGCTTAACTTGTGAACGTATAGAGAAATCTATCTTATCAAAAACACCTTCATCTACAAGTTCCTCTGCTTCATCGACTACAAACGTAGTTATACCATTCAAAGACTTTAAAGCAGCAGTTTGATTACCAGACGATGTCCTAATACCCTTAAATATGATAGAACTACCTGTTTTAAGGTTCATTATTTCATCTTTAGTTATCCTAAAGTCTTCGTGAACACCCATTAGGTTAATTTTCTCAATAAATTCAGGTATAATAGATGTATGTGCTGACATCATCGTATATCTTGAGAATAAAACCTTATGTCCTACCTCATAGGTAAGATTTAGCAAGAAAACATTGATTCCAAACGACTTTCCACTACCCCTACCTCCTGTAACAACAAAATACCTACTCTCATTCTTGAAAATAGGTATGTATTTCTCGTGTATGTCTATCTTACTCATCTTTTGGTGTTACGTCTATAATCTTCTCCTTAATCTTCTTACCTTCAACACTATCTCCAAAGAAATTAATCACAGGTGCTTGAACTTTGTTGTTAACAGTCTCTTTATCGTCTCCATAAGCAAAATCCATAAGCAATTTCATATGATTATAGCTACCTTCTTCTGCTTTCTTAGCTAAACTCTCAAAAGCGTTTACTTCGCTCCCAAATACGTTCTTAATAGCCTTTTTAGCGTATTGTTTCTTCCTATTCTTCTTTGCAGTATTCATTGCAGGTTTATTAGACCTCTCTTTTTCTGGAATTGGCAACTTGGGGATAGATTTCTTACGACTATTCCCTTTTCTACCATCTGTTGGCTTAATCTCTTGTGAATTACTCATATTATGATAACTAAAGTGTTGTTATTTTGTTTTTTAGCTATAGTAATAATAGTTGTCTTGCTGACCTCTTTCCGCATCATAATAGTTCTTGGTAATTTGTATTTCGTACTCCAATAGACCAGATAAGTAACCACATAGAAAGGTAATATCCTCATCAGATAAGTCATAAGCGTCTTCTCCTTCTAATATGTCTATTCTTAACACATCATTGATGTCAAGGAATAAATCTATTGTAAAATCTTCTCCTTCGTAATAGATAGAAACCTCATTTGGAAGTGGGTTCGATGAAAACCCTTCTGTTGAATATTCTGGTCTGATTGACAATATCTTGTCCTTTAGTTGTTCTTTCATAATGTTTCTTTTAATTGTTAATGATATTCAAATCTACAATACTTTTTTGAATTGACAATACTATTTAACATTTCTTTAACATTTAAACTAAAAAAGGAAGCTAATTAGCCTCCCTTAATAGTTCTATCTCTCTCTCTAAGTAGTCCTTCGCTTTAATCAAGTCAAGCAATTCATCTTGTTTCTTACCTGCTCTTGCAACATACTTAATGATATTACCTCTACAGAAGTTCAAGTCGTAATCCCTTATAACATCTATAATGTCATAGTCTTTACCATTCTCGTAATGTGGTTGTGTACCTCTCATAATTAGCTGTCTTTAATCGTAACTATTATTTTTATTACTATTATTATAAGTACTATAATTATTATTCCCATAATCTATATAATTTATCTATTAAAAACAGTAACCTTCTAAAGAAGACTCCCCTTGTATTATTTCACACTGGTCTTTGCTTTTCCAACTCCAAGACTTAATTCTTAAACTAACAATTTCTCTTACCTCATCTCTTCTGTCTTGTGGTACGCTATCTATAAGGATGTCTAAGCTATCCTTACCCTTGTTCAGTGTGTTTGTATGTAAATTCTGTTTAACGTCCTTAATTGCCTTCTTTTGGGCTTGTTCTATTGTAAGGAACTCTTCTGCTCTATCATTAAAGTAAACATTATACCTGTTTCTAAATACTGCATAAGACTTGTAGTAAATACCTATCTTCTGTAAAGCGTGAGTTATAGATGAACGACCTTTGTTAACTCCTCTTGACTTAAACCATTCTGAAATCATCCTATCATTCATAAAGTTTAAATCTCTTAACACCTTATAAAAAAGTGTTCTGGTAATCATTATCTCTGTTTCCCTTGAATCACTATTCAATTCCATCATTGTTAACTCTTCAAAGTCTTTTGCTAATTCGTCTGCGTTATCTTTATTGTATCCTAACATATTGTTTGTTTTAATTTAAATTATTGTTTTCTTTTATATTATCTATCTCTACCATAGCCTTAGTGAAGGTATTCATATGATGCCAATCTAAGGCTTTCTTTATACCAGCACAAGCTAAGTAGTACTCTTGTTCTTCGTAATGTTCTAAGACCTCTTCTAAGACGTATTTAGGACAACCTTCTTGTATTTCAATTATAGCATTTGTAAAGTACAATTCTATGATGTCTTTATCTTCATCGCTTAATGTTCTCATAACAATCGGTTTTAAGTGTTAGTAGTGATTTAGCTTCGTTAAACATAGACTTAGCCTCGTCTCCATATATCTCCTTGTACAGTCTATAGGTTCTACTAACTAATGAGTATTCGCTTTTAGCCTCTTGAAATAACTTCTTAGCATAAGACTTGCCATAACCTTTACAGTAGTTTATGTTATCAGCAGTATCTCCGATTATCATTTGAGAATAAAAGTTGTTAAGTGCTTCCTCTTCACTAATCTTAACTAACTCTCTTCTCTTGTAATTGTAGTCATAGAACCAGCAAGGGAACTGTTTGTAGTCTTTGTCTAAAGACATTATAATAACTGAGTCTACACCATTCTTCTCAACCTCTTCTGCCCATAGTGTAGCTACAACATCATCTGTTTCAACACCATCCCCATAAACAGAATCGTAATGAAACTTAACTCTTTCGTGTAGAGGTAGTAATATCTCTGGTCTCTTCTGTGTTCTGTTAAGTTTATAGGTAGGGGATATGTCTTTCCTAAAGTTATTCTTAGAGCCATTACAGAAAACAATCTCGTCAACAGGAACTAAATCCTCTAAGAAAGCTAATAGTTTACCAAAGTTATTATTGAACTTATCAAAAGCAACATTAATATCTGTCTCAAATATGTCCTCTGCTGATTCTCTATCCTCCTTCTTCTTAAAGCAAGAAGCGTATATTAAACTATCTGCATCAAATATTACTTTCATAACGTAACTTTTAAATTTTTACGCTTAGGCTTTTTCTGTATTCTTTTATCATCAACCCAACCTGTTATTGGGTTTACTTTAAACTCCCAAAACTTTATCAGTCGTTCTTCTTTAATTCGCTTCATAATATGTTTGTTTTAATATGAAGCAAATCTACAAAACTATTTATAAACCTGCAAGTACTTTTTAAGTTTATTCACTACTCCTGATATACAAGGAGAGCAACTCGTATTGGTTTTCTGATTTGTATTGAATACGTTATTGTGTATTGTAATCAATCTTACCTTCTGCTCATTAGTTACTTTACTTGTTTTTCTATCTACAAAATCACTTAGGTAAGCATAATCATCTTCTGATATACAGTTTATCTTTTTGTAGCTAAACAACTTATTTAACTGAACTTGTCTCTCATCACAACCACAGTCCTCACCAGCTATAAATTTAACTAACTTGTCTACTCCTGTAGCTTTAGTAATCTTAGCTACCGTATCACCTACACCTTTTGACTGTGTTTCTACATTCTGCTTTAACTTATTGTAGTCTTCACTTCTTTTGGATGCTTTCCATTCTTTGTACTCTCTGTAATCTTTAGACCTTTTGTCTATAGTTTCGTAGTACCCTTGTTTCTCTAATTCTAAATAATAATTATCTGGTCTCATATCTTGTCAAAATCTTGGTTAAAGTAATCTAATAAATCCTCTGATAAATGTTCTTTTAATATAGCTCTGTAGTTTAGTATAGAATTATGTATTGATGTTAATCCTATGTTAGCACCTTTAGATATTGCTCTTAATGATAAGCCTTGTATAAAGTAAAGTTCAAACAACCTTTTATCATAAACACTCCACTCTGATACTATCTCTCTTACTTGAGTCATTATATTACTGAAAGCATCATCCTCTTCCATATTGTACTCTGACTGAACAACTTCATCGTTTTCTAATATCCTATAGAATATACTACCCATTTCTTTTTTTAGATGAGAATAGTATAAGTTTCTTAATGTCTTCCATATAAAATACCTATTTATATCTCCCTTGTACATTATTCTCTCAGGGTCTTTAACAAGTCTATGAACTCTTAAATACATATCCTGAACTAAGTCTTTAGCAAGGCTTATATCGCATCCTAAATTAACAAGCATCTTAATCCACAACTCTTGATGAACTGCTATTTTTTCTAACATTAAATCTCTTTTATATTTATCTCTACTCTTGGGTTTTCTCTATCTAATTCTGTTGGCAATATAGTCTCTGTCTTTACATAATGGTCATTATCATCTTCCCAACAACCATACTCAGTAATCGAATCCAATAAGAACTTACTTACTACACTAATCACATTCATCTTGTCTAAACGTCTTTTAGAGGCTTTAAAGACCTTATAAGTTATCTCGACAGGTGTTTGTATAGACAACCCTTCTAACTGCTCTCTAAGAGCCTCTGAATAGGCTTTCTTAGCATCATTACTTATTCTATGATGTAAGTTCCTATAGGTATTCATATTCAAAGCAATCCTCTTGTCTTTGACAGTCTTTCTCGGTAGAGTTACAAATAAAGGAGATATTATTTTATGAGTCATATTTTATATTCTCTTTAATTCTAAATGCTGAATATCAGAATATTTAACTTTAGCTATTAAATCTTTTTTACCCCACTTCTCTCTTGTGTAAAATTTTAGGTAATCATTTTTATTTGTGGTTTTTTCTTTTACGTTTGATTCTATGAACTTGAGTAAATCAGTTCTATTGTATATAGAGAAGCAATCAAGTTCTTGTATGTGCATAGCAATATACTTAGCATCTCCTCTCAACCAACCTTTATTTCCGTTTACATTTGAATATTCAAGCCATATAGTGTTTAGGTGTCTATTACCTTTTACATCAACCCCATAGCCATTAACATAGCAATCTATGTGCTTATACCAATCATCTTGCTTAGTTCCTTTTCTAAACTTAAGACCTGTTGAAATAACTTTCTCCATAAATAGATTCTCAAACTTGTTGCCATCAACAGAACATCTATTTAACCTTTCTTTAGAAACGTTCATTATAAATCCATCTTAACATTAAAAGCAGTATGACCACCTAACACAATACCAAGACCAATAGCCTCTTTCTTACCTCCTTGCATATAACCCATAGCATAAGACTTGCTATCTATACCACAACCTACTGCCATACCAAAGATAGCTCTTGTCTTACCAAACATCCATTCACAATAAAAGTCTGTATGGTAGTGTCCAGATACAGTAGATACCATATCTCTCTTTGCAGCCATTCTTGCTTTACCACTTTTATCTCCGTGAACATACCTAACACCATCGTAATAAACTTCTGTTACAAAGTTCCAATTAGGTGTCTCTAATACCTCAGAAAACTCCTTGATCCATTTACTTGGAATATCAGATGATTGTGCTTTACGGATGATTATTCTATCGTGATTACCTAAAGTAACATCTGCATTAGGAAATGCTTTATACCATTTAGCTAATTTAGATACTGCTTGTTCCAACTCAAACTTACCACCTAAACCATCAGCAGATGATTCGTGATAACTTGAATAATGGTTATCAATAACGTCTCCAATAAAAACAACCTTGTTACAGTTGTGTATAGCATACTGCTCTTTACAGAAATCTAAGTAACCATCTAAACAAAATGGTTCGTGCAAGTCTCCTATAACAAGGACTCTGTTCTCTACTTTAGTTAGGTTCTGGTAGGCTTTTAGTATCTTACCTTTTAATCTTGGTCTAAAATCTTTCATAATTATGTTATATACTATAAATATAATGCTTTTTGTATATGTTTTTATTACAAAGTTATTAACAAATTAGTTAGAAGCCAAGCAGCTCATCAGGACTAATGATCTTAGGCACTCCGCTTTCATCTAAGTTAAAGTCAAATGATTCAAATGGTGTGTTTCTACTTCTCTTACAAGATACTGTTATACAGCCAAACTTATTCTCATCTCTCTCTAACTGTATCTGAGTTTCTGCCTTCTTCTCTAAGAAACTACCTAAGTGTCCTGTTGGCTTATCTGAACCAAAGTTACTATGGATTACAGTTACAATGTGGCAGTTATAGATACTTGTCCAAGACATTATCTTTTGCACTATAGCAGAAGACTCCTCTAAATTATTAGCATCACTAACTAAATCAGCAATTCCATCAATCACGACTAAACCTATCTCTTTACCTTCTTCCCTCATACAGTCTAAGTAATACTGTATAAAATCTATTCGATCTTTATACCCTATTTTTCTTAAAGCAAAGGTATGGTAGAAATCTAAGTTCAATCCTTTATTCATCCATTCTATCCTCTTAAACACTCTTTGTGAATGCCATTCGCCTTGCTCTGTATCAAAGTGTACAAAGTGTTTATCCTCCCTAAAAGAACTCATACCCTTCGTAAAGCTACCATTAGGATTACAAAAGGCTGAACCTAATAAACTAACAAAGAAAGTCTTCATTGATTTTGGAGGTGCTTGTACAAAGCTAAAGTTACCATAGGTGCAAATTGCAGTTGGAAACTCTTTTACATTACCATCTTTAAATGCTACTTTATTAGTCTTAAACCCAATAGCTATAGGAGGATGCTCAATCTTTTTATTTATATCAATAGCACATTCTTCTTCTATTGATTGCATATACATTATGTGGTCGTTCTGTTCTTGTAATTCTTGTTCTGTCATATTTTTTGTTTTGTTTATTAATAATTATCTCCGTTTGTAATAGTCTTAAGCCTATGACAATTAGCACATAAAGTCTGAAGATTACTTAATTTGTTGTTGTTATGATTTCCATCTATATGGTCAACATCCAACTGACAACTATGAACAGCTTTAAAGCCACAGGACTCACAGGTGTCTTTTTTATGAGACTTGTACTTAAACTTTGACCTATATTTTTTAGAGTGGCAAGACGAACAAGTCGCTCTATATGTTTTCACTCCTTTAATAGTCTGTCTAAGTGTCTGAACGTTTTTATTACATTCGATACAAATACCTTTTATATGTGCAGGTTCTTTTTTTATCACGATTCAAGAATAAAGGGAGGCTTTCGCCTCCCAATAGTTTAATTAAAATGGTAAATCGTTAGTTGCTAACTCCTCTGTTGGTACACCAATATCTGTTGCTGGTGCATTAGCTCCTGATTTAAACACTTTCCAAGCCGAAAGACTCACATAGTACTTACCATTATACTCATTACCTCTAACATTGAAATCTACATCTACTGATGCTCCTACTTTGTTATACTTGATAAAGTCATCTACCTTATCTTGTACGATTTCAAACTTAACATCTTGAGGGTACTTCTCGTCATTTGTTGTGATAACAAATTCTACTTTCTGAAATCCAGAGTCAAATACTTGTTTCTCTCCGATTAATTTAATTGTTCCTGTTAATTGTAAACTCATAATTCTAATTTTAATTTAATTGTTAATATTTATATTCCTACTTCTATTCCGTTATCTATAGTCTCTATAATGTGTCTAAACACACTTCTCTCTTGTTCGCCAGTTACATCTACTCCATTTAGTAATAGTCTGTAATGGTCTTCTTTCTCTGTTGGCTTTAGCTCTATACTATTCATATTATTTAATTAAGATTTGTTTAACTTGTTTTGACATAGTGTATCTTGCTTCTACTGCTTCCATAGAACCACCATCCTTTAAATACTTCTTTACTTTATCGAACTCAGTACTTGTTTGAGTTAATGTAGTTTTAGCGTTCTTAGAGTGATTATTTGTAGCATCACTATCTTTAGTATCATCTATCAATAATAAGTTCCCTAAAGCGTATTTCTTAGCGTAAGAAGATGCAGCTCCTGTTCTCTGTGGCATTTGCATACCTTTAGCTTGGAAATCTATAATAGCTTGTGCAGTAGAAGATACTGAACTCTCTCTATCTATTGACTCAATGTCAATAATCTTAGCTTCTGAATCTACATAAATGTGTTCTCCTACTTGAACTAACTTATCGTTAATCTTAAATAGTACTTTATACTTGTCTTCAAATGGCTTAACGGATTCTAAGATGTCTTCTGCTGAACGATACTTGTACTTTCCAAACGCATTTGTTTGTGCTTTAGAGACCTTTAACTCTAATTGAATCTTCTGTAATTTTTCTAAAATTGTCATAATTTACTCTGGTTTTAATAATTCGTTTTTAACTATTTGTTTGTACTCTGTTGGGCAATCTTTATCTGTTAGTTCAAAGATGTAGGTTTCATACTCACCTACCTTAGTTTCTAATTCAAATAATCTTTTCTGTAATGCGTTAATCTGTGCATTTTTAAAATCTATTAAGTCTTTCATTATTTATTCGTTTATGTTTACGTTTAATCCTAAGTAGTTTCTTGTGCCTCTCGCTGGTATCTTAACTTGGTAGTTAATTCTAATATCAGTTAAATTACTATCTTGTTCTAAGTGATATTCAATCTGCTTCTTTAACTTATCCCAAGCAGAGTCGTTTATCTTCGTAGTACTTTCCATTGTTCCCAAAAGTTTTTAAGTTTGTTAGTAAATGATTTACTTGTTTCATTATACACCTGCTCTTCAATTTGCTCCCAATCAGCAAAGTCAGCGTGTTCTTTACATCTGTTGCAAATATCGGTTTCCCATAGTCTACTTGCACCACAACAATTTGATTGTTCCATAATACTTTATTTAATAATTACTCTGCAAACATACAAATAATTATTTAAAGTAAATGTTAAAGAAATGTTAAAGTTAAAAAAGAGAGGCTTTTACACCTCTCCATAATTAAAAAACAAAATGAAATAATTAAAACAAAACAAACTCTTGATCTTTTAAGTAGTTATCTGTATCGAAGTATATCCACTCATTAGAAACATTTATTCTTTCTATACCGTATTGAATAAGACCTCTAATTAGTTTAAGCCTTTTAGCCTTATTAATACATTTAAACTTTATGGATTTACCAACTCTATGCCCACTATTAGATGGTATAGCTATCTTATCACCATAAGTCTTACTTACATATCCTCTCAATATAAAACCTGAGAGCCTTTCTTTTCTAAACACCTCATCCAATATGAATACTGGTTCACTCTCCATAAAGTATTTACCACTACCTAACTTATCAGGACTATCAAACATACTCCATTTAAGTACTGCTAAACCTTCACAATCCATTTCCTCTGTATAGGTATCTGTATATTCTACCTTGTGTAAAGAGAAACTTTCCTTCTTGCGTTTATGTACCTTTCTCAAAGACATATGTAAAGATAATTTTATTATACTTAATAAACAAACTTTTGTTAATAAGTGTATATTTTTTTTATTGAATAGGGGTCAGATATCTTATATTTATTTTTATACTATAATAGTATTATTTTTAATATAATATTAATTATTATTATTTTTTTTATAATTATTTTTATAATAGTGAAGTATTAATAAATTACAAAGTTATATATTTTTTTTTAAATAAAAAAATTATTTTACATATTTATCTACAATCTTTCTTGCAAAACTTCTGAAACCTAATACATCTATGACAATAGCACCTAAAACATATTTATACCAAGTTGGTAATTTATTAAGGTTTTCATACGATATTCTTATATCTTCTGATAGGTTAGTGTAGTTGTTTTCTTTAAAAGCTATAATAAAAGGTGTAATAGTAGCTATGAATACAGGTATTAAAAAAAGGTATGTTATAACCTCATCTTTAAATGTATTATTCTTTTGTTGTGCAGTAATTAAATCTATTTGATTATCACTATCCGTATTAGATAGGATTCTATCAACATTAGCTTTGGTATGTGCTTCCAATACCTTAAACTCTTGTTCTTGTTTTAATTGCTTTAATTTAGCTTTATTCTGTAAAGCATCTTTACCAATACCAATTAAGTTTCCTAATAATTTAAATACAGTTCCCATTTGTGTAAGTTTAGTTATTTACCCTTGTTCGATTAACGAGAGTAATTACTCCCATCGTACTTGTATCTGTCCAAAGAATAAAAACAGATTAAGTTCTGAATACTCAAATCCTTTCTCTGGTTCGTGATACTGCCATCCTAATATCATTGCATTAGGCACTAATAAAATTAAGTTTATTTCCATAATCACTTTAGGTTATAACTATTAGTTAATATAATCTTGATTTCTTATCATATTAAACCCCTTTTGTAAAGAGAATTAATTTTTTTATACTTAATACTATTATTAATAACCAACTAAACAACATTAGTAGGTTTGGATATTTAACACAGTCAGTTCTTATTATTGCTCCCATAATAAACATAACCGTATGAAACAATCCTCTTAATATGTCCAAATTACATTGTTCGCTTTTTCTTTATCGTCATCAACGTGGATGAATGAACTTGCAATACCTATTCTATTAAAGCCAACGCTTATAAGAGCGTTTAAGACAATATATCTTGTACTACTATCGTTTGCTCTTATATCAACTGCAAGACCTCTTAAATGGCTTGAATTAGGTTTACCACCTACTCTTGCATTTTGTTCTGGACTTCTGTAAGCAGAGTTAATAGTAAAAGGTATGTTAGCGAACTCTCTTGCTTTATCTAATTTAGCAAGAAACTCTTCATCCATATTATATTCTATCTCTTTAAAGTATTTACTCATTCTTATTTAATTTACTGTATATTCTATTAAACTCGCTTTCTGTAATATTTAGTTTTAAATCAATTCCAGCTACCCATTGATAGATTGGTCTATCATCTCTTATAAGTATCAGTACTGGTACTGACTTAATTCTATTTTGTATTGACTTTGGTTGTTGTTCTAACCAAGCAGTTTTTATTGGTATACCTTTTAACCTTTTTATTTTTAAACTATTCTTTGCATTCCACTTTGCGTTTATCTCCAATAAACTAAATTCTTGAGAATAAGATTTTAATGATACAAATAGAAATATTAGAATTAAACACTTTTTCATAACATTACTTTTGGATTATTCTATATAGCTTCTCATCTATCTTATCCAACTTATTACTATTCTCTTGAACTTTCTCTTGTGTATTCATAATAGTTTCCCTTACGAGTTGGTCTTTTAGGTCATACTCTGTCCTCGTAACTTGAGGTTCTGGTAATTCCTTTGCTAACTCAATATCCTTTTTTAGCGTAAAATACAAACCAACAATAGAAATAGTAAAAGAAACAACCAAAGCTATTGTCTTTAAATCAAGTGTTACTTCTGTATTTTCGCTTATTTTGTTCTCCATTTATTAGAGTTTTAGAGATTCATAACTTAACCCAAAGAATGAATGTACTCCATCTCCCTCGATTTCTACTGCGTAAGATTTCCAACCATAAGGATGATTTACCGATACAACCTCTGGTGTTACTACCATACCCTCTTCATCTAAAACAGCTTCTTCTTCTACTGTTGTGATATCTGAATCACTCCAAGCAACGTCTAAATGCCATTTGTCTGATAATACTGGAGCAGTAATTTCTTCGCCCTCTTCATCGTATTCCCCTTGTTCTAAAACGATGTTACCTAATTGTACAATCGTACTTTTGTGAGTTGGATATTCGTTTCCGTTTTCATCTGTTGCAGTACCTAAAGCATCAATCTTTTCTTGTGCTTGTTCTTTACTGTTAAACTCGTATTTTGAAATTCTCATTGTATATAATTTATATTGTTGTTAGTTGCTTGTTAATGCTATTAGTTCTTGGTCTGTTAATGCTGTGTTGTAAAGTTTTACGTCTTTTACGTTTCCTAAAAATGGAGATGTAGAACCATTACTATCTGTAAAAGTAATAGTGTTTAAAGTATTGTTTGCAAAAGTATCAGAATTTGTATTCGTTAATATTTTTACCCCATTTGAAAATATATCGAAACTTGTAGAATTATATTTTACTGCTATTTTTGTTAATTCTGATTTGTTTATTAAATTTGTAGATGAAGTTATTACACCAACGTTATTTACATTTTTTCTAAAAAAAACAGTTCCTGCATCTGAATAATAATATATTCTTATAGAATTTGAAGAACTACCATCACATAAAGAAATGTATCTATTTACATTATCATTTTCAAAACTTTTAATCTCTGCATACAATACACCCTCTGTTGAATTTATCACTTGCTCATTACCTCCGTTATCACAACTATCAGCCAACCTCGTTACTACACCACCTTGTGTTGGTATGTACGAAGTAGCGTAGCTTCCGACTTCTTGTTGTAAACCCCATACATACAGTCCACTTGAACCATCTCCTTGATAAATATCTACATCGTCTTTTAATATAGCAACACGAGTTTGAACAAAAGATGAAACTGTATAACTAAAATATATATGATACCAACCATTTCCTATAAAATGCACACCACCTGTTGCACTTTGTAATAGTGTAAATGTACCATCAGTTAAATTTACTTTTATGCCATTTCCACCTACTCCTTCACTAAATTCTAATTCATCTCTTTCCCCTGCTTTAGCAAAACAAGATAAACTTACACTACCTGAAGTTAAACCAAAATTATTGTTAAAAAATCTGTGTTTACTGTTTGAAGTATTTTCAACCAACTTATCTGCAGTTTGCAACCCATCAGGCGAAACAATACTATTATTAGTTATTGAAATATTATCTTTTATCCAAAAAGAATTTGATATATCTTCACTATATGTAAATAAATTAGTCCTCTGTGGCTCAAGTTTTAAAGCACCTTGTGTATTACCTAAAAAATCTATTCTTGGTTGTCCACTACCAACTGTTTCAATTAAACCATCTTTGTTTACAACAGTAGCACTTGATGCTCTTGTAAAGTCAAAAGGCAAAGGTTTAAAGTTTCCATTTTCTGAATTGTACCCAAGCAAAGAATCTTTCTTCGTTGCCCAATTACCATTTGTTCCTAAATTTAAAGTATTTGCCATATCTATTCTATTATATATTGTTGTCCATTAGCCATATCTGAAAAAGATACCCAAGACGTTAGTGTTTCTAATTCGCTATCTGTTAATGCTGAATCGTAGTATTGTACTTGTTTAGTGTTTCCGTACCAATTTCCACTTCCAGTTCCATTATCAAATGAAAGTTCATTTAAACCAGACATTAAATTAAATGTGTTAGAGTTTTGTTTTACCTTTATGCCATTTACCCAAATTTCATTTCTTCCAGAACTATAAACTAATGCTATTTTAAATGGTATAGTAATATCTTGAAAGAAATAATCTAAACCAAATACCGCACCTTGACCACCAGCACCCAATAAATAAGTAATTTTATTTAAAGTATCTGTTGTATAAAAAGTTACAAAATTATTTGAAGAACCATCTGATATACTAATATTTCTAAATACATTTTCATCTTTTGGAATATTTCCCTCCACCATCAAAACACCCTCTGAATCATTAAACGTAGCTGCATCTCCAGAATTATTAGCAGTTTCTGCTGAACGAGTGGTAGCTGAACCGTTAGATTTGATATAACTTGTACTATGAGAACCTTGCTCAAGCATAGCACCCCAAATATATAAGAAAGTGTTTAGTCCTGTATCTACATCTCCATCTGCACTTGCTAAAACATATTGCGCTCTTGGAGTAGTTACACCACTTAAAGAATTTACAGTTATACTTACTCTAAACCAACCATTACCAAAATACTCAATATTTGCATCTTGTGGCGAGTTTATGGTACTTGTTAAAACCCCATTATTTATATCAAAATAAGCAACCCTTGTAACCCCCGTTTTATCTCTTAAATTTATAGAAATAAAGTTTAAATCTCCTTTCTTAACAAAAATAGATAGTGTATAAACAGTATTATCAGCTAACGTTGGTAAAACTTCTATTCTTGAATTCAAGCCATCATTACTACTTATAAATTTAGAAGCATCTATCGAACCATTAGGAGAAATTGCATTGTCAGATGTTATACTTGATAAATTCTTTGTCCAAACACTTTGACTAAAATCTTCTGAATACGTTATTAAATTTGTTGCACTATTCTCTAACAAATGACTTGGACATCCAACAACCTTACCATCAATTAAAGGATAGTTTAATCTTGATACTCCGTTTCCAACTGTTTCAATCAGTCCTTGTGAGTTTATTCTTGTTGCTGAACCACTACGAGTAAAGTCAAAATCTCCTACACCACTTGATGGTAGTACAGAATAAAATTTATCGCCTTGAGCGGATGGTATGAGACATAATTTTGGTTTTGCCATTATTTTTTAAATTTTAAATTAGTTTTATTTTTTCTACTTCCATTAAGCATAGATGACAAAGTACTATAATTAATATTCGTAAATTCAGCAGCTTCTTTAATAGTTTCAAACGTTTTATTTGTTTTTGTGTTATAAACCATTTTAGCAGATGAACTTTTACCTCCTAAATTCGCTTTTCTTATTTTTTCTCTTGTTTCTTCCGTTATTTTAACACCTTTTCTTGGAGATGTAACACCCTCTCTAATTTTACTTAATTTTGCTTTCTGCTCTTCACTCATTGGTAAACCTTTATTCCAAGCGGTTCTTCCCATTGCAGATTTAGACATTTTTTTCTTTGTCAAATCACTAACTTGTAGATTACCTTTTCCACCATTATTGAGATTAACTAAATTACCATTACCTAAATCTTTTCTACCAAGTTCACAAATCACAAACTCCTCTAACTCTAAAGCATCTTCAATACTCAATTCTTTTGACAAAACATCTACATAATATCCATATTTATTAACAGTATTATGCCAATAATCATTTCTACTTTTACTTGTATATGGTCTTTTTTCAGTACCTATACCTACATAAAAAATACTTCCATCGGTTTGCTTTCTGTGAGCATAAAGTACTTTTGCCATTGTTTTTAGTTTTGTATGTCTTGTATTCCTATTCTATGAATTGCATCAGCTAAACACTTAACTGCTTCAACTTCTTGCCTATCTTCCATATTAAACTGACCTTGTATCATTTCAGTAGATGTTCCTATTGAAGATGCAGTTTGTATTGTGTTACCCCACCAAGTACTATCGTATATTTCGTTTGCCATCTTTCGTTTTCTTGTCTTTGTTAACCTTGTTATAAAATTCAGCTAACTTTATTATGTTAACCTCTTTTGTCTTATATTGTTTTTTTTTACCCTCCATTATAAAACCCAACTTGAAAACTCATCTGCATCTTTA
>Ga0206130_10001829_pt1 | contig 30609 bp, 34 predicted proteins | sample Helgoland_Spring_9_FD_148637 | JGI IMG/M metagenome (GOLD analysis project Ga0206130, IMG submission 148637) | Pelagic subsurface seawater microbial communities from Kabeltonne, Helgoland, North Sea - Helgoland_Spring_Bloom_20160512_1 | ecosystem: Environmental > Aquatic > Marine > Epipelagic ...
TCAGTTCTCAATTGAAGCTTGAAGGACGAATCAAGAAAACTAAATTAGGATTACATCATTTAGAGATTGAGAGTTATCACTCTTTGGCGATAACATACTATCCCCAAATAGGATTTGATGATCGGAATATTATTAATTTGTTAGATAAAGATCTTAATCTAAGACCAGGAAAAGAAATCACATCATTTGATATTATTATCCTAGATGAAGCTCAGGATATGTCACCGCTCTTCTATAAACTCGTGTCTAAGTTTATTAGAGATATTGGTTTTAAGGGGGTTCTAATTGTTATGGGAGATAAAGATCAAGCAATCTATGAATACAGAGGAGCTGATACTCGGTTTCTAACGTGTGCTGATCGCATTTATAATGATTTCGCATTTAGAGAACTTAAATTCAGTCAAAGTTTTCGCCTACCAAATCAAGTTAGTCAATTCATCAATGAAGCAGTTCTAGGATATGAAAAGATCAAAACAGACAAAGATGGTTATCCCGTGAAATACATGATAGGAGATCCGTATTTGTATTATTTGTGGCAAGATTTACACAAAATTATTATTCATTCAGTTACCGAACTCGGTTATAAATACGACGATATCTTTGTTTTAGCTCCAAGTGTTAGCAGTTCTGGGGCACCAATTAAAAAATTTGAGAACTATTTAGCCGGGAAAGGAATCCCGATTTATATCCCTCATAGCGATGAAGCAAATATTAAAGAAGAAGATTTAAAAAATAAAGTTGGTATGATTACGTATCATAAATCAAAGGGTAGGGAACGAAAATTGGTAATCGTTATGGGGGCCGATGAAAGTTATTACAAGTACCAAGATACCGAAACGACTGATTTTGAGAATTGTCCGAATCCTTTCTTTGTTGCCTTCTCACGACCCCTAGAACAACTAATTGTGGTTCACGGTGTGAATAATAGCAATCCGTTTAAAAAATTACCTTTCCTGAAGAAAACAATTCGCGAATTAGCTAGGAGTGATTATTGCGATGTTTCGGTGTCCGGTCCTCCAAGCTATAAAGAAAATATTAAAGCACGAACAAAAGGATTGGAATATGAAAGACCAATTATGATCAATCGTCAGTTACAGCATTCTGTCGCTGTAACACAACTGACTAAGTTTCTGTCAGATAGGTTTGAAAGTTGGGTTCTCCCTCAACTTACTAAACTCTTTACTAAGATTAGTCCTTCGAACAAACTCAAGTTAAAAGGCAATATCAAGGGGACTCATGGTAATGAACAAGTATCCGATATTAATGGGTTGGTCATTCCTACTATTTGGGAATACAATAAAGTGGGTAAATCTTCGTTGTGGATTGACATTGACAAATTTAAAAGAAATCAGAGGAATCCCAGTTATCTTGTTCGAAATAATTTAGATAAAATGGTTTTTCCGTGTCAAACTGTATCTGATTATTTGAGAATGGGTAATATGTATATCACTGTGAAAGAGGGGATTGAGAGTAATCTTAACCAAATTAAGTCATTTAATTGGTTAAAACAAGAACATATCGATATTTGTTTGGGTAATCTTGATGGATTCATAAGATCGCCCGAAGATTTGGATTTTGAGAGATCGTTTGATTATGAAGACAAAGACTATCTGGAAATTAATGTGACAGGTAGTCCTCTAAAAATAGAAGAAATCAATCAACCAATTTATCTGTCTGGGATAATGGATGCTATTGATCATAGGAATGTATATGAATTTAAATGTGTGGGAGAATTCTCTACATCGCATTATCTACAAGTTATCATGTATGCGTGGATGTGGAAGAATAGCTTGATGCAGCAAATTAAGGGTGATCGGAAATTCTTCCTATTCAATATCATCCAAAATGAAATCTTTGAATTGGATTTTAATAATACAGAACTGATTGATACGATTGCGAGAAAGTTGCTCATTGATAAGTATTGTAGATCGGGTGATATTAATGATGATGAGTTTGTGAATAAATGTTTGGCTAGTCTTTGATAAAGAATAAGAAAGAATTTGATTTAAGATTAGGAATAGTTTAATAAAAACTATTGTCTGTTAAGGCAACCTTTATAATGAACTCGTTTGAGAAGATTCGGGTTGATGCGAACTCTGTTGAAGAGATTATGAATGAGAATCAGCTCCGGAACAAGAAGAAGAAGCTGAAGAAGTTTCTGGAGAAGAGGACCGATGATTCTGATCCAGAACTAGATCTAAAGATCAAGGTGTTGGAGAGTATGATCAGGGAGTATGAGCATCTTCATAACCTACATAAAGGAGAACAGGGACAGGAACAGGCTCAAGGACAGGATCAGGCTCAAGGACAGGATCAGGCTCAAGGACAGAAGAAGAAGCAAACAAAGAACAAACGGAACGCACAAAAACGAAAAAAGAAGCAAGAAAAAGAATTCCTTGAAAGAGAGTTTCAAAAGAACAAGGATTACTGGGCTAAATACGAAAAAGAACAAAAAGAAAAGGAGGAGAAAGAGCGTCTTAGAAAAGAAGAAGAAAAGAGAAGAGAACGAGAAGAATGGAATAGAAGGAACCAAAGTCGGCAAAATAATGCGAAAGGCAACGATTATGCTGGAGAATCTTTCTCAAAAGACAAATTGTTCGGTGATTGCGAAATCAAAGAAATTCCTCAAGATTTGTCTGAATTATACGACAATTATGATAAAAAAATGTATAAAGAGTTGTCTATGAAGTATCATCCCGACAAGTCAGATTATCACATTGGATATATCAAGGCTGTAAACCAAATTAAGGACAAATATAATCCTCTTATCGTTAAGAATGATGAAACGTGGCAGAAGTAGGGATAGGTTGACAATATAAATAAATTTGATAATAAACTATTTTTTTTTATTTTACACGCAAATGGACCTATTCACTATTATATCGCAAACCGACGATTCAATTGTTGTGAAACCTATAACAATTAATATTGATGATTATCGGATTGAAAGAGATAATGAAACAGGTATAATCACCTACAAAAAAATAAAAGAAGTCTTTGTTTCTAAAATGAAAGATTTAGATGATATTGATTTAACTTTCAGTAAGTTGATTGAATGTAAGATCAGTGGTGTGGAAGTAGATATTCTATCCTATCGTCCTTTATTGATTCATGTGTATCGTTTGATTGGTGATGGAGTTAAAATCATTAAGGCTTTACCTCTTTCAAATAATAACATTCGAATCGGTCTCTGTGGTGATAATGGATACACTTATCTCGAAGATTTGGGTTTCAGCTTTCATGGTAAAAGCGCTCATAATACGATGAAAGAAATACTTCATCATTGTGAATTTAATGAAATTAGTATTGAATGTAGAATACTCCTTCAATAAAAGAATTCCTTTAAGAAATAACTTTAAGAAATAACTATTCCCTTAATCAGTTCTTTTTCTCCCTCTGTTAAATAATAGTCTTCTGCTAGAGATAATGTATTTAATATGTGAAACTCATTTTTTTTATTAGGGGCATAATTATACGATGTTATCATCAGAATAAATTTAAACAATTTAGAATGAAATAAATTTAAGAGTTCTTTTTCTTGCTTTTTTGAATCTATTAATGTGTATAAAGCGTGATCTGTGATACCCATCGTTCCATAATCTACGAATGGTCGGAAAATATTATAACCACCCTTAAAATTCATTATTATTTTATGCCTATCATGAGATGGATGTTTCTCTTTGGTATATTTATAAATATTCTGTTCTTTTTTTAAACTATACGTGTGAAAGTTTTTATATTTAAATATTTCGTTTTCTTCATAACTTGTATTTTGGGGACTGTGTGTAGAACTAAATTTTGATTCGAGCTTTACATTTAATTTGTCCGTTGTTTTCTCTTTAATTTTATTTAAGATAGATAATGATTCTTCTGTTAATAATATCGGTAAATAACCCAAATTATTATTTAGATACAAAGAACTTTTATAATAATTCTTATTAAAATAATTATCACATAATGTTTTTTGAGTAACGGGACACTTCTGCAATAGATAATAATTAATGTGAATTGCTGATTTATTAAATTCTTCAAAATTATTATTTGTATAAAGATAAATAATTTGGTATTTTAATAATTCATCTATTAATTTAATTTCTCTGCTTTTTCTTCTCCAGGTAAATGGATGAATCGCGATTAAATAACCATTATCCTTTAATAAGTCCAATGATTTTTGAATGAATAAATGATATAATGGTTTCGCAGAAGAACCTCCGTCCTTATTAGGTTTTTGATACGGTGGGTTCGTTATAATGATATCAAAGAGTATCGTATCCGAATAAATATTAGCATTGTCTTTTTCAATATTCATTTTAACAAAGGATCCTTCATGGATGTTTAATTTGTATTTAGTGCTACAAAAGATATGTTTAATTATGCTGACATAGTCTTCCTTTATCTCGGCAAAGTAAAGCATTTTTTCTAAAATATGTTTTCTTCGTTTTTCTTCATTTTTTATCGGAATATTTTTCATAAGTTTAAAATAAATATAAATCATTAGATTACCTATACCTGAACCGGGATCGAACCATTTATAATCTTTATTTGTCCAACACTCTTCTGGAACTAATCTTAATAATTCTAAGATAGTTTTTTCATTCGTAAAGACTACACCCCTCTGTTTCTTATCGCTTTTATTAGATGATATCTTTTTGAGAGTTTCTACTAGATTAGATTCATTCAAAATTGTTGCTACAGATAATTCTTCCATAAAAAAAGGGATATTTTATTTAGTTTTTTTAGACTTGGATTAGATTTATGTTAATCTAGGAGTTAAATGAATAGTTAAATGAATGGTTAAATGAATGGTTAATTTACTCAGAACTCTCATCCGAGTCTGTATCGGATACAATCTCTGTGTTCACCGGTTGGACGAATTGCGAGAGTGGATTGTCATACACCCGCTTGTATTCGCTCATGATTTGTTCCATCTTACCCTTGGTTCCACATAGAGTAATATAATCATGGAGAGTCGTGTTCTTGCTGAGAATGATGCCCATCATTTCGTCAAAACGCTGAATTATTTCTTGAGAAGGACCATTTCCAGGATCAAGGGTATGGAGATCATTCATAAAGATGAAATACATGCTCCGAATGAATGTAGCATCGCGACTGTATGTCATGTTAGTTAGATTGTCACTCGCTTCACGAAGAATAATGTAGTGCTTCATGACTTGTTCGAATGTTTGGACAGCCTCGTCAAGATTTGCTAGTTGTTCAATCTCTACTTGAGATAGATCCCCGTTTGATCCAAAGTCTGTCCATGTCTTCATCTCCTTGAGTGCTACTTGACCTGGCCGATCGTAATACTTGTTATCCATGATAATTTTCAGGAGACCACCAATAATTTCATAATGAATGAAACGCCGATTGGTATAGTGGAAACCACCCTCCTTCTTGGGCCTCTTCAGAATATCCTGGAACATATTCGCTAGATGAACAATCTTGTTCTGATAGATGTTGTTCTGAGCAGAATGAATCATTTCACCCTTAGTGAGCTTCATTCCTTCTTGAATCATCTGGAAGTATTCCTGGCAATCATCGTCATTCCATTCATCGGCTAGGATGTAGTTGACGCGAATTCCTTCAAAAATTCGCCTTTCCCGCTGCTCCATCTCAGAGAACTTAATTCCACCTCCTTCGTCCATTTCGTATGTGATCTCATCGTTCATAAAATTAATTAGAGTCGTGCATCTGTTCTGTCCATCAATGAGATCATATGTTTCATCTTCCTTGCGATTCATAATGAATCCGTATAGTGGTCCCCTCTTCGCGACAGTTTCTAGGTATCGCTGCTGAAGTGCCGGAACCCACACGAACTTCCTCTGAAATCGGGGAATCTGGATCAGCTTGCGGTCCATCTGACTCTTCAGTTCGCCCAGAGACATACTCTCTTCCTTGCATCTCCCGTAGGCGTGTTTGCTGAAGAAGGGCATCTTTTATCTTTAAGTGTTCTTTCTCTAACTATGTTCTGTTCTTTTCTGTATAATGTTAGTGTGTTAGTTTTAACTAGAAATCAAATTCTACATATAGGCCTTTAACCGACCTGACGAATAGTTAGGCCATAGATCCTGTAGTCATTCTCATTTAAGAACATATACATACGCGATTCTTCATTATGAAAGAACACCTTAATGTAGTTCTCATTGTTATATGTAATATATGAATTATCATAGTGAGTTAAATCAATCACCCAATTACCATCTGGCATACAATTCGTTTCTTCAGATATCTCTAATGAATTATCATATTCATCTTTCCCTGAAATCTCGAAGTCTTTCAAGAAATATGTTGGATCCATTTCTATATAATAATATAAGAATTCTTTTTATATGGAAACATAAATAATATCTATGTTTATCTATAATGGTTAAGAGACGGATTAGGACAGATAGGAGAAGAAGGAGTAATAATAGGAGAAGGACTAATAATAGAAGAAGGAGTAATGATAGAAGAAGGACTAATGATAGAAGAAGGACTAATGATAGAAGAAGGATTACTGATAGAAGAAAGGTTAATAGAAGAAGGACTAATGATAGGAGAAGGACAGATAGAAAGCAAGATAAACCCAAGATATTATCTAAGAGTGAATCTAAAAAATTCGTGATTCACAACAAGGTTTCTCAAGACACAGTCAATAAGATATATCCCTTATTTGATTCTGTTGTGAAAACATTTGAAAAGAATAAATTAGATTACTGGGCTACAGGAGGAACTCTTTTAGGAACAGTTCGGAGTAAAGGTATGATTCAGTGGGATGACGATATTGATGTTGCTATCAAGAAAGAAGATATTCCTAAATTGGAATCGTTAAAAGAACAATTTGCTAAATTAGATCTGCGTTTGTACAAACCTTCGGGTAAATACTACAAAGTCAAGTATGCAGACAGAAAAAGCGATCATTTGTGGATTGATATCTTTGTTGTTGATGAAAGAGGTAATTACTTACAAGGACACAAAGCAAAAAGACAATATTTGCCTGGAGAAATCTTTCCCTTAAAAAGAGGTAAATACGGTCCGATATCATTAAAGATACCGAATCAATCGAATAAATATTTAGATCGTATTTTCCCTGATTGGAAGAAAACGGCAATTATGTATAATCATGCTGATCATAAAAAGAAGAAGGTCACTATGAAATTGACTCAGGAAATGATGAAACCATTATTACCTCAGTAATTATCTATTCTTCTACCTCAACGAAACGAAAAGGATGTTCATGAGTAATGTAATTCAATTTATTAATTAAGTTCTTTTGGAGACCGATTAAAGTAATCGCTGTTAATAATTCGGCAGACGTTTTATATGCTTCACAATTCTTCGCTTTTATCCCTTTAATAATCATTTGTATCATCACATCTAAAAATAAGAATGCGATTGTTAAAACAACGATATGGGCTATTATTTCGGCCAGTATTTCCACATTTGTTTCTTTTAATAGTTTGTCTTGATCTAGTGTTGTGAAGAAATGATCAATAAATGGAGAAAACATGATTAAAAATATTTCATAGAGGACTATGAATACTAAGAATTTTGCGAGAGGAGTGTAATCACTTATCATTATTTATTAACATAGATTCTTTTTAGGATCTTCTGTTAAATAATCATCAAATATTTCTATTTTTACTTCTTTATCTTTTCTGTTTTCTTTAATGTCTTCTAATAGTTTTTGTTCATATGGATTATATATGAATGTAGATAACCAGTATAATGTCCCTGCAGTACTTTCACTGAACCACATAAAAAAAGAGAATGTTATGTATAGTCCGTGAATTGTTCTCATACAAAGATACATATTCCAGAGTGCGTAAATATTATAGATCATTATACTTTATGAGATTTATTTTTTACTCATTAGACTCAAGAATTTACTCATCTTTGATTTAGGAGATGATTGAGGAGACGATGCGGGTGAAACTGGCGGAGATTGTAATACATGTTCCCTAATAGTCTCATCTATTTCCTTTGATCCCATCGGAACAAATAGTTCTTCGGGTAGGCCAACTTTCTCCATATTTTCTGCCTTAGGCATAAAATGACCAGAATGATTCGTCCACAAAACAATTCCTCTATCATAATACATAATTCCAGCATAATACAATAAACACTGACTACGCGCCTGTTCTGCCTTCTTAAATAATTTTTTCCTTTTAGTTGCATTTTCTTCTAATTCCGCTTCCTTATCATATTCGCGAGCACTTGTTTCTTTTAACCACTCTAATTGATATTCATCATTACTATAAATAGACGAATGTCCGTATGTTGGCCATTCGGCATCATCTGGTATATCATATTCATTATATGCCATCATCGATAAATCATCATATTCTTTTAATACATATAGTGTATCGGGATCTGTTTTTAATACTATCATAATATATATACCTGTTGTTATACCTTCATTTGCCAATATATACCTATCATCCTCTTGAACGACATCTTTAGTTAAATCTAGTTTAATCCAATTTTCACCTTCCCTATCTATCGTTGGTTGATGATACGGTGTTTTGGGGCATTCGGGACTATCTTTAGTCCATTCAGATGTTTTTTTGTAAGTTTTTTTGAGTGCTCCCATATGTTCTCTCACCTTTCTTGTTCTTCTTTGTATAGTTAGTTTCGGACCCTTCTTACTCTTCGGACCTTTCTTACCTTTCTTACCTTTCTTACTTTTCTTACTTTTCTTACCTTTCATAGTATACCCTCCCTTTACTGATGCATGTTTGAATTTAACTTTGTATTCATCTGTGATGTGCTTATCTATTTTTCGGGTTGGTCCTCCCAAAATATAAGAATACATTCGCGCTTTCCCCCAAGATTCTGCCGTTTGGTTCGGTCTTGATCCCGATGAATAATACGCACCCTTCCCTTTTTTTAGTACAGCTTGCAGTGCTCCCTTTGATATACCCGTAGCCTTCGCAATTTCACTTAATGTTTTGGCTTCAGGATATTGTTTATGAAATTTATCAGTCCAACTACTTGATTTATTTTTATAGCTCTTCAACTTGGGTCTGTCTACGTATTTCTTAGAACCTCTTTCTTTCTTATAACTTTTTTTTGCTTTATTTAAAGACCGCTTTTGTTTTTCTTTGTCTTTTTTAGACAAGCCGGATAGATATTGTTTAGGATACTTATTTTTCGTTTTTGCTTTCTGGTTCATCTATATAATGGTCTATAAAATAATCTAACATTAATATAGTATACTAATGAACATTACTAGGTATGAAGAACCTTTATTATTGTATTCTGGTTTTTATGATCCAGATTATATTCAATCCTTTGTAACAGATAGTAATTTCTTTTATATGACCAAATGTGATTTACCGAACATTATAGTTCTTGTTCATAATTCTAAGATATATGTTTTTACCGAGTTTGGTAATCAGCAATTCTTTGATAATGAAACAGCGATAAAGCATCTATTACAAGTCTTTCCTGGGTGTTCTTTACACAAGCATAGTGATCTGAAGAATAAACTCAAGGAATTAAATATCAAAAAAGTCCTAACATTACCAACCTACAAAGATTGTAAGAGTTTGAATGGATTAAAGATTCAGTTTGATAAAGATACTCTTGAAGGGATATGCATTCAAATGAGAATGATCAAAACACCCGAAGAAATCAGAATGATTAAGAAAGCTTGTCGGGTCACCAGTAACGCTGTTAAGTTCTTACAGAAACATATTAAGTCTACTATGAAACCATTACAAGTGATTAAACTATTTGATTCGTTCATAGCGAAGGAAGGTATGTCAGAGTATTCATTTATACCGATATTGTCGCAAAATGAGAATAATCGTTTCCTTCACTTTACCGAAAGAAACTTTACTTTCAAGAAGAATGGATTCTTATTATTAGATATCGGTGGGCAATACAATCATTATTGTTCGGATATGACAAGAATGTTTGTTTTAAATGGATCTCTCACTAAATTACAAAAAGAATTAGTTCATATTGTTTCAAACGCATTAGAATTCGCGAAAAAGAGTGTGAAACCGGGTGTCAGTTGGACCGATTTATGTGAATCGGTTCACTTAAAAATGTATCAGGGCTGTCTGAAAATAGGTTTAGTTAAAGAATTCTTTAACGCAACTGAACAAATTAAATGTATGAAGGTTTTAATGCCTCATTCATTAGGACATAGTGTTGGATTAGATAATCATGATGTGGGTAATTTAACTGTTTTAGAAGAAAATATGGTTGTCGCTATTGAACCCGGAATCTATTTTTATCCTGAGGTATTACAAGATTCATCTGTAAAAGAATTCTTTGTTCATAATAAATATAAAGAATTCATTAAATTGGGGGGATGCCGCTACGAAGATACAGTTTTGATTACTGGAAGTGGATGTAAGTGTTTGACTTGCTAAAAATATGATGCTTGATTGGCCAATTGATCTGTAATGCGTTTTAATCCATCAAGAGTCGCCGGTTCTACTTGTCGCACTTTTTTCACGACACCAGAGTTATGTGGGCAGCATTCAGCAAGAACTAAATATGCATTATTTTCAGATTTTACTACTTCCGTCGTAGGTCGGCTGGCCAGTGATTCACCATTATCGATTATATCAATTGATGAATCACCGAACTTGAATTGTTTTTTCCCTTTTATAGTTACGATACAATGTATAGTTTCATCTCGTATCCCCTCATTAACGGGTAGTAAAAAATCTACTTGCCCTTTAGTAAAATAAGAAAAGATGTTTTTAATAACTCCCGGATTTACATCAAATCCCCTACTTTGAATCTCTTGTTCTATCTCTGTATCCAGATCTCTTGGGAAAGCGCTTTGGAATTGTGTTTTAAATTCTCTTGTTTGTAGTGCTTCTGCTATATTAGTTAATACAGCAATTGCTCTTTCAGTTTGCTCAAAGTTTTGAGATAATACTTGTGATGATGTTCCTTCTTCCACTTTATCGTCCACTTTATCTTCCTCTGTATCTTTTATCTCTTTCATTTTATCTTCCTCTTTATCTTTTATCTCTTCCACTTTATCTTCCGCTTTATCTTTTATCTCTTTCATTTTATCTTCCTCTTTATCTTTTATCTCTTTCATTTTATCTTTTCTTTCCCCCGTTTTATTTTTCCTTTTCTCTTCTCTCCGTAATTTGCTTACCTTTCTTCTTTCTAGTTTATCTTCTAAATCTGAAGCAATTCCCATAAATTTTTCATCTCTTTCTTTTTTTCCTGTAGCTGTCCCAAACCAATCCCCCAAGTTAGATATATCGGTTAGCGATGTTAAATAGTCTCCACTTTTTTGACCTACCATAGATGTTGCGGTTGAAATCATATTTGTTCTAGTAGGAGACCCCCCTCTTTTAACCCTCTTTCGAGTCTTTGTTCGTTTCCTTATTTTAGATCCTCTTCTAACTCTTCTAACTCTTCTACTTTTCATTTGAGTCTTTCTTCTCGTCCTTTTACCGATTCTACTCATTCTACATTAACGTAGATTTTTATTTAAAATTATATAGACTATTATAAGTATAAGTTAATTAATGATAACCTTTGTAATCACCAAAGATAAATATGAAGAGAAGTTTGAGTGTGACCTAACTGACTCAATCTTGTCTCTCAAGAAACAGATTATTGAACGATTTAAACTCAAGGGTGAATACGTTGATATTGATTTCCAGATTGAAAGACCAATACGAAAAATCGGCAAGTTTAATCTAGAAAAAGGAGTCATTCCGAGAACTCTAGACCTTTATACATTTGATCGCTATGGTCTTGAAGGAAGAACGATTCAAGCTACATTTAATGAAGTTGAAGATTATCAACCGATTCAACCAATTCAGTCCAGGACAAATAATCAAATCACATTTAATAAAGATATGTCTTATTCAGAATTTAAACGAAGTGGTCTTAACAAACAAAGTGGCTTGACATTTGACCTTAAATCTGATAAAGATTTTCCTAGTTTAGGTTAAGATTATAATTCACTATCACTATTATCATGCTCTATTATATCCTCATAAATTAAATGATATTTCAGTTTGTATTTGTCCCTATTCTTATGATAGTCATCTTTGTATAAAGACCACAATGATTTAATGATAAAAAAAAACCATCTTTCATAGATTAACACTTGATAGATACTCGGTTTGTAGCCGAGTATTTTTGACAGCAAATTGATTAAAAAATAAATCAGATATGATCTGAAATAAGTTAGTGTTATCTGTTTGTACTTAATGTAATTTCGTATTAGTCCTAGAGATGGAGTTATCGTGTAGAGATATAGTTGCATCATTAGTATAGTATAGTATAGTATAGTATATGTCCTTTAAATAAGTTAGGAAGACTCTACTAGTAACATTTGTTTTGCTCTTCTTTCTGTTTTCTGTAAAACTTTCATTTCAATCGCATTTAACGGATACTTATCTATATCAACTGGATGATATCTATAAGGGTTCTGAATATTTCGCTTTGTTAGTTTATTTTTTTCTGGCGATCGCATAAATTTGTAACCGTTTGTTAAGAATACATACTTATTTTTATCTACAACAGATTGCATAAATTTTAGAATATCTTCATCTTCCCAATGCTGTATCACATCTTTGAGTATAATTAAATCATATCCTTCGGGAATATAATCCGCATCTAAAGCTTTATGTTGAAATCGTATCCCCTTTTTCTTAAAATTTTTATTATTTGCGTCTATTACCGATTTCACACAGTCTATTCCCAAATAAGATGTCTTTCCCCAATTCACATACTGACTAAATTTCCAATCACCACATCCTACATCACACACTCGCTTTATCTTATAATCTGTTATAATTCCTTCTAATGTTTCGATATACTTCTTATTATCCGGCGTCATGTTTGATCCAGAACCCGAACCATCACCCCATTTGTTCTTTTTGTATATTTCTGTGAATGCTTCTTCCATTTTATAACAATTACTATAAATTTATTTCTTAAATATTAATCCTAAAATGATTATATATTTGTTGTTTTAATCTTTTATCAAGTTTTCCCATCCAATCACACATCCATCCTTCATCCGTCGGGGTGTCGGTCAGTCTTGCGTGGTCTATTTTATCTGGTTTCGTATGACCGTGTGATAAATTTATCACCTTATCTTTATCCAACCACATCGTATATCCTCTCTGGTATCCAGCACTCGGATGAATGACTTCACCATTCTTGTAAACCAATCTTATATAATTATTATTATTCCAAGACTCTCCAAAATGATATACATCTCCTTTAAAATCTGTTAAGTCCTTATTCCGATCATCACTCCATAATATATCTAATTCAGCATAATCTATAACATCAATAACATCTTTAACAATTGTTGGTTCTGATTTAACATCTAATACGAGCTTCTTCGCCTCAATAAATTCATTATCAGTTAATGCTCCCTCTTTTTTAAGATTCCATAATTTCTCTATTCTATCTTCTATATTCATTCTGGTGATTGAATTATAGTTATATTACTCTTTATTCTTATATACAAAAAAAATCTAATCTAACTATTCTTTTTTTGTTTTTTATGGTTTTGGTGGTTTTTTTTATGGTTTACAGTCTATCCAGAATAAACGATGGAGTTTTCTTGAGGGGGGTTATTCCGGTGTTGGTCGCCCATTCGCTCAAATCTCCTATAGGTTTATTAGGGGGGCACGAAAAGATAGGATTGAAATGAATCCATTTCTCCCCTCCTTCTGTTGACCCCCGGATCTTGTCATTGTATTCTCGTGTAAACCCATCCTGTTCCCGAATATCTTCGGTCATTGTCACTTCGCCCACCGAAACAATCCCTCGTTTATTCCCACGATGACCTTTTTCGTAAAACGAAGACTCCTGTGTTGTCATCCACCCGACAATTATGTCCCCCGGCTTAATATCCTCGATGCATCTCCACTTCTTTACATTTTCTTGACACCATCCACACGTAAGGTGCATCTCACCCGAACTCCTTAATCGCAGATATGCATCATATATCGCCTGATACTCGTGGCGTCGGGAATCGCGAACCAACCCACCATCCATGACGCCAGCCTTCCGCCTACTAATCGGGATTAGCCACACGCGCCTCTCCTTGTCTTGTAGGTTCATCAGGAGTAGGATGTTCTTCAAATCATCTTGAGCTGAGGACATCCTTCTTTCTGTGCCTCTGCCCCTGCCTCTGTTTCTGTTTCTGTTTCTGTCTCTCTCGTTGTTTGTTGTTGCTTACATTCCTAGTGAAGGGAATCAAATTTAGTCAAGAACTCCCAAGAACAAAAAAAATTTAGTATATCCTCCAACAACGCTTGCAACACAGTGGTCTCCACTCTCCTGCCAGAATCTGCTCGGGAGTTTAGGCGACATGATTATCTCAATCTAGAACAGAGTATACTCTGAACCCCTTAAAGGGACTCACTTGAAGCGAGTTATTAGCTCCGGAGTTCATTCCCCGGTTTATCGTTGGTAGGTATTGTTTGATCAGGCAACCCTTAGGGCATCCCTCTCACACTATCAATCCCGTTATCTAGTATATTTAGATACTGCTCCGACCACCGTCAAAAGACGACAGGGCGATCGGGACTGACAATGCCTCAGCATCTTTTTATTCCGCTAAGATTCAATATTAAGGTCACTGGCTAACCGGACCCATACTCAGTTTCAATATTAGAAACTGGCACCATATATACAAGGCGTCTAACTCTTTTTTTGTCACTGCGTGGTCTTAACCACCCGTAAGTATATTGCAGTTGTCTCACCCACCTAGACTCATCTTTCAGAATGGGGTTGACGATAATCATCGGGATTGACAGTCCCTTAACTATATGGCGAAGACGCCCGAAGGCTACATGACGTCGCCGTCCATAAATCTTTTAATTAATAACGCGGTAGTGAAAGGCCGACCAAGAGCTGTTTGTTTCTTGTTTGTTTCTTGTTTGTTTTGTTGCTTGAATTGGAGTAAGAAGGGAATCAAATTTAGTCAAGAAACTATTCCAGAACAACAAAAAATATAATCTAATCTACTTGTTCTTTTTTTGTTCTTTTGTGTTCTGTTTTTGTCTTAGTCTAGTTCATACCTCTTAGTTTGAATTAGTGGATCCCCAAGCGATCAACTCCTCATCTTCTTCATCGGAATCTGAAATGTCAGAATCCGAAATGTCAGATTCATCATCGGAATCATCAGAATCGTCTGAATCATCAGAATCGTCTATCTCTTCTTCGAGCCAGTCGATCGTGGCGTTCCACTGACCGTCGGTGATTTGCCCACGAGGTCCCAAACTGATGTCGGACTCCAGTAGATCAAGAGCTCTATTACTTGGTTCGGTCGCCCACTCAGGGATGAAGTCGTCGTTGCCCGGCATCACCTTGAGATTGTTGTGGATGTGAGCATAGAACTCCAAGAAGACCATCCTCTCGGTCTCGTAAAGTTCGGACCACCTGCGACCACCCGTAATGGACTCCGTGATCATGTCGCCTGGTCCCTGACTCCAGGACTCTTCGTGATCCTGGAGGGTCCAGTCCGATGTGATTGTGGTGGATGAAGGTGTGATTGTGATCGTTTCCATCGTTAAGTGGTTTTCTCGTTGTTTCTCTTTGTTTTTAGTAATCAATCATATGAGCAGAATCAAATTCTTTGAAAGAGAAGTTTTACGATCACAAGGACATAAAAAAAGGATGGATTTTTTTTTGTCTTTTTGGTTCTGTTTTTTGTCTTTGTTAATAGGATGCGTTCACTTCTGAAAGCAGGATCAATTCAAGGAGAAGCATTTGTTGAGTAGTGAATGGGACCGAATAGTCGTAATCTTCGGAATTGGACCATCCGCGAATCTTTTCATAGGCTTCCCCGAATGCAATCGCCGCCGCCCTGAAGTCCTTGCGGATCAGAGCCTGGCACGCTTCTGGCCAAAGGTCTATGACCGAGATATCGTGGGCGTGGGCATTGATAATCACGTCCACCAGCGCTCCAGACTGGGTCCTTGTCTTCAGCAGCCTCCGAGCATACTTCTGGATGGTGATCGCCGCGTCTCCTTCCTTCTGAGCTTGAGCCTTAGCCTTCCAGTACGAGCGAGGGAGATAGACCTCCTCTTCATCCTCAGGAGGAGTCGGGGAAGCGTGGTCTTCCACGGGGTACTTGACGCCGTTGATGATCTGCCACTTTCCGGGCATCTCTTGGGTCGGTTTTGTCGGTTCTGTGGGTAGTTCTTTAGCGTTGTTTCGCTGTTACTCTTTCTTGTGTTTTTAGTGTGTTTTTAGTGTGTTTTTAGTGTCTTAATTCTTAAGAACAGAATCAAATTTATCTAGGAACTCTTACGATATCTGACGATGAACCAAAAAAAAGGATGGATTTTTTTGTCTTTTTGTTTTTTTAGATCTAGTAGCAACAGAATCAAGGCAAGATGACCCAGTCATCTGTATCGGCTGTATGAGTAGTGGGAGTAGGTGGAGGAGGTCCATTAGATTCAGGAGAAGGTGGAGATGGATTTGACCAGGTAGACTCTGCTGGTTCTAGGGTCAGGACAAGAGTTTCTGGGATCTCTGGCTTAGGGATCTCTGGCTTAGGGTATCCCTCCACGATCACAAAGTCGTCAACCGGTTCAGCCAAGAGAACCGACTCTTTTCCAGCCTCCTTAAGAGACGCGATTGACTCTAGGAGTTTCGGTTTCAGTCTCAAGAAAGTGAAGAAGAGGAAGACGGGTAGAGGGTAGATGGGGATGTAGTGATAGATCGTCCAGATGAGACTGACCCACCACCCGAACCAGAGAATGATCTCTCTGATGCCAGAAGTCACATTCGTCTGGATCTTCTCGAAGAATGAGTCCAGAAGACCCGTGTTCGCGATGGCTCCGAAGAGACCGAGCAGGGTGACGCCCGCGACCAAGCGGTTGAAGTGGTTTAAAGGACGGTAGGCAGAGAACATTGTAGATCTAGTAGATCTAGTAGATCTAGTAGTTCTGGGTAGATCCAAGTAGATCTAGAGTTCTGGTAGATCCTAGTAGATCTAGAGTTGTGAGGGCTTGAGTGTTCTCAGAGTAGTTTGTTGCTAAACTAATCGTAAGAACAGAATCAAATTCATCTAGGAACTCTCTAGATCTAGGTAGATCTAAAGAACAGCAAAAAAATGGATTTTTGTCTTTTTCTTTTTCGTTTTTTGTTATTTATCTAAGCGCGACTTACTAGTGGAGGTAGATGGCGGTGAATGGGAAGGAACGAGTGCTCTGTTCCATCTTCTGGGAATCTTGAAGAGCAACGGTGGTCTTCACAATACCCCCGATTCCAGGATGATAGTTGCGGAATGTCTCTGAGTAGAAGACCAGACCGTAGGGTGTCTTTCCGAGAGCATAACCCTTCCTGTTCTGAGGGAAAGAAGTGATCATCTCAACATCCCAGTTGTAGCGTTCCTGCTGTGTCGTCTCATCGTGGGGACACAGGCGACCACACCAACCCGGCCTCTTAGTTACGTCTTCGCACGCGAGGAGTCGGTGGAGATTGATCTTCTGCTTTTCACAAGCCTTGTTCTCTTCCCATAGAGATTGCTCGTAGTCAAAGTCCTCCTCAAACTGTTGGAGAGCTTCCTTGATTCCGAAGGATGAGAAGAAGTCGTGCAAGACGATAACGCCTCCGTCCCAGACCATAGGATACATGTAGTAGTCTGTCTTGTCTTGGAACCTCTCCAAGAGCTGAAGCTGCTCCTCAATCCAGTCCATCTCCTCCTCCTTCTCTTGGTCAATGGCACCGAGCACCTCTTCCATCTCCATATCCACCTCCACGATGTTGTTCATCCGAAGGAACTCTTCGTAATCGAAGTCTTCCTCAAACTGATCGAGAGAGGGTGCGGCGATAGTCAGTGTCGCAGACCAAGAATGATTCCCGCGATCCCGCGATTCAATCCATTCCCCATCTGGGATGGATTCCAAACCATCGAGCAAATCCTGAATCTCGCCCATATCCCAATCCAGTCCAAGATCGCGCTCTCGAAGCGCATCTGTCAGCTCCTCAAGGATGGCAACGTCGCCATCGCCAACAGCCCACTGCTCCGGAACCGCGTAGATGTCGCAGGTCGGTGTGACCTCGAACATCTCCATCGGTCTTCCCGTCAGCACTCCCGGTGGGAAGGTGGTCGGATAGCTGTAGAAGGTGGTGGAAGCCATAGCTCTGGGAGTTCTTGGAGTTCTGGAAGCTCTGATAGTTCTGGTCGTTATGTTTGTTTTCTACTAGACTAGGAATAAGAACAGAATCAAATTTAACGCACTATATATAAAGAACCCCACAGGATCACATATGGTCATTCCCATCATAAGTTGTAAATTTGATTCCTTTCGTTTTTTAACTAACATTAATAACAACTGAGAGAACAGTTTGATAAACACTACTAGGAATGTCTATGAACCACCTTGTGACCGACACGATGGAGCGGAAGCTGAAACCTGCGAAGCTTCCTGAATCGGTGGAAGATGACCTTGATTTGTCGTTGTCAGACGATGACTTGGAGGTTACTGACGATGAGGGAGACGATGAGGGAGACGATGAGGGAGAAGCCGGAACTCCTGTCGTACGTATCATCAAGGAGAATGTGGCTAAACCATCTTTCTGTAAGAGAGAATCTGATGTTCTGAGGGAGGAACTCAGAGCTGTTCATGATGCTTGTATGTCCAAGATAGTGACCCTCGAAGATAAGAATCTTGAGCTCTTGGAACTGACTCAGAAGCTCTACGACGATAAGGAGATGTTTGAAGATGTCAGCAGCTCTCTTAGAGAAGAGAATGATGATCTGGAAGAAACAATTCTCGGACTAGAGACCGAAGTTAAGACGTTGGAAACTTCTGAGGAAGAATGGATTGGGCGTGCTCTCAAGTATCAATTTCTCTTTCAGAAGATGAAAGAGATTGGTCTCCAACAATCTGAAGACATCTTTGATCTCTTTGAAGACATTGATATTCCGGAGGTCTCAATCAGAGTCAAGGACAAGTTCGTCCCAACCACTCAAACCGACAACATTGATTGGGATGATGAGGATGTTGATGATGTTGATGATGTTGATCCTCGCGATCTTCCAACTGATGATGAAGATAGTGATGATGAAGATAGTGATGATGATGATGAGGTTGAAGAGTATTATGAGTATCGTGGAAGTGGAACAACGATGAGTGTTTACAATGATATGACGGGTCGTTATATGGTTTGCCATTATGAGGCAGACATAGAGATAATTGAGAAGTCGGTTCAGACTATCCAGAGTCATTTGTCGAGATGGACGGCACGAATCAGAAGGTCGGCGGAAGAGAGCCGTCAGAAGGAACAATTAGATAGAGAGTTAGATGAGTATATGACATCCGAGTGGCCACCATTAGAGCCATATTGTGCCACTAGGATCCAGAGTGCTTGGAGAGGATATCGTATGCGCAAAATAGCCAAAATAGCCAAATTCGCCAACTATGTATATCACGTTCTGGAGGTGTCGTCCGGCCTTCAGCTACCTGAACGCCTCTAGGTTATAGTTTTAGAATAGTAAGACAAAACAATAAAAAAGAACAGAATAATAAATTTTTTTACCCCTTATCAATATAGTAAATGAATTATGATTATGAATATCAATATCCTGAACCCGATCACGAACCATATATCATTGATAATCCTGAGCCGACATGTAATATGATCACTATTGAACCGTTAAATTATTTGGTAATGTGTTTTGGAGCAGGTGTAGGCTATTTTATTTTAGGGGGATATTTAAGCTTTTGCGGTTGCAAAAAAATAACTACTAATGACGAAGTCATTTTAGTTAATCCAATTTAATTATTATTTTATTATGTTATTATTTAGGAATTAATGAATAAGTGTTGGAAGATTTCCATTAATTCTTTGTATTGGCCTTCATTCATTTGGCCTTCATTCATTTGGCCTTCATTCATTTGGCTATCATAACTCATTATCTCATCCAATATTTCGGTGCCCTTTCTACACTGCTGTTTCATATCTAAAACTTCATTATCTATGTGTACAATTTCGTTGGTTAATTCTCTTTGTTCAATATCTCTAGAAAGAGATTCCAAGTATTCTTGTTCTAGAAGTTGAATTAGAGAATTATCACTAAAATAATTATTCATTCTGATAATTTCTCCGTGCATACTTGAACCAAAGTCTTGGGTGCAGAGATGTAGAGACAGAAACAACGTAGGATGAAGGCGATTCATCCACTCACCCTTGATAAACCGAGTGTATTGTTCTATGTCTAAGCGATAGGGACTGTCACTATTAGGGAACCAAGGTTTCTTGTGTAACATTTCATCCATCACTTGAGCAACGACATTCCAAGAATTTGATAATGGGTGAATGAGTCCTTCTTCGTGCATCTTATCATACATCATATTAATTTCAAGCACAACTAGTTCATGTGTCGTCATTTCCTTATCTTCACCTGGACGAACACCATTACATGGAATACATCTTTCATCGGTGATCGTTTTAGATACCCCCCAATGAAAGTTATTCTCTTTCGCACAGAGATAACAAGGGACAATACAGCGATAATTATCTCCATTTGCGATACCCACATTAATGCCGTAACTCGTGGAACCACCACACGATCGCCATAGACCAGAATTAACACATTGCTTACAATATCTTCCACGACTATCTGTCGTAAGACTGGGATAACTGACTCCTTTTTCTTGTTCCCATTGTTCTATACTGGTTGATTCTGATACAGAGTCGCGATCACCCATCATCTCCAAACCGCTGTAAAATTCTGATCCCAGCATTTCCATTTTGGTCTTGTTGACCCTTGTTGGTTTCTTTTTTGTTTGTTAAATAAAAAGAATAAAAAATCAAATTTAATTAAAGAATGAATGGATAGAGGATAGATTAGCATAACCTATACCAACATTCCCGACATTGGTGAATCCATCCTTTGTCCCTTATTTCTTCTGCTGGATCATTGCGAGGTTCAAAGACTTCCTTCATTTCTTGTGTGACATTGACGCGTTTTAGTGGATTGCTTTTACTTCTCTTGTTCTTTCTCTTCGCGTTTTCTCGTTGTTCGTATTCTCTAATCGCAACGAGACGATTCAGATTATGCGATTGAGCCCTTGCAATACTCATTGATGGCATCTTTGTTCCTTTACTCTTGTGTTTATTTTAAATCCTAACACTTTAAATCAAATTTATTTAAAGAATCTATTTAAAAATATTGGTCTTTTCTAAGAGTAATATGAATAGAGTCGTTATAATGTGTTCATCGGCGATAATTACTGGGATATATGCGATTGATCTGTATCGCGAATATAGAAATAAAGAATACATTGAAAAAATCAATAACTTAGAGAAGCAATGTGAATCTTTAAAAAAAGAACTAGAAAGTGCTCTTGTTGTTAAACAGGTCCTAGAAGAAACAGATGAAATAGTTAACATAAATGATTTAGATTTAGATATACAGGATTCCGAACCTAGTCCCTATGGTTCGTGTGAAGAGGACGGTGATGATGATAATACTGATGAAGCATTACTCAATAGTGAATCCGATACGTCCGTTGAAGAGCTATCTGTTAGTAACGTTATAGAGAATAATGAGGAATCTACTGAATCAGTTTAATACATTCTTCTTTTGTATACTTATCTTTTTGTTCAATTCTAATATTCTTACCATCATATTTCATATATTTCCCATAAGGACCTATCTGAATAATGATATCTTTCTTCTTATAGGTTCCAACATTCATCGGATAGTCAATAATACACTTCATGTCTGTATCAGTTAATTCATCGAGTTTTTTCTTCTGATATTCTAGATAATTTGTTAGTCCTATATTTCTCCCGTTATGAGAGATGTATGGTCCGTATTTACCAGATTTAATTTCAATCCCTCCTACTAAGATTGATCCTTTACTAATTATTTTATGTTTCATTTGTTCCATAACTATTGGATGAAATAAATCATATACCTTTCTCACAATAGATAGCCATTCTACATCTCCTCTTGCTATCATATCTAAATCTGATTCGACGCCAGCAGTAAATCCAGGTGTAATGATTGTATCAAACTGTTCCTTCAGATACTTATGAACTTCTTCACCTAGATCAGTTAAAAGAATTCTTTTCTTTTGTTCGGGAACTTTGATCTGACGCGTTTCTTCGGTAATTTGTCCATTCACATCTAGCGTTGTACACTCTTCTTCTTTTGTAGATTCTTTGATAGTTTTTGCTACGGCATATTTTCGTTTCATAATTGTATCAATCGTAGATGCATAAGTAGATGGACGACCTACCCCCGAACTCTCCAACTTTTTAACGATAGCAGATTCTGTATAATGAGTTGGTGTATTTGATTCCTTTTCTTTACAAACTGCTTCTCTTAGATCACACGAAAGGAACTCTTTTACTATCTTTTCTTGGACCACATTCTTAGGATCATATGCGAGGAATCCTAGAAAATCAAGTGTCTTGTGTGTCGTTAAGAAAGAACCATATTTTTGAGATGTATCATTCATTAATGATATCTTAGTTACATCATATAATGCCGGTTTCATGTGACTCTGAACTGTTTTCTTCAGAATCATATTGTATAATTTCTTATCACATTCTTCGTATTTATCGGATAGTATCGTATTCAGATCTGTAGGCCGAATACATTCGTGAGCTTCCTGTGCTCCTTTCACTTTTTTCTTTTGGGGGATACGATAGTATTCCTTACCATAATTTTCGGTTATATTGTTCTTAAGAGTTCTTACAAAATCTTCAGACATAAATGTTGAATCGGTTCTCATATAGGTGATCTTACCATTTTCATAAAGTTTTTGCGCGATACTCATAGTCATCGATACCGGGAATCCAAATTCATTCTGAGCACTCTGTTGGAGGGTTGATGTGATTAAGGGTGTTGGTGGGTATCGTTTTTCAGTACTCTTTTTAGTAGAAACTACATTAAAACGACGGTCTTCATTAAAGCACTCAAAGATTTCTTTCATATTTACTTCTTCCAAATCATCCCCAAAGATAAATTCTGATTCAATCTCATTTGATTGATCATCGGTAAATGAACCAATACAATCATAAATGTATTCGGGTTCATATTCATTAATGTTATCCTCGTGTTGTTTTAGTATCTCTAACAATGTGCTTTGGACTCTGCCAGCGGATAATCCCGATTCTTTTGTTTTGATATGACGCCACAGCAACGGTGATAGTTCGTATCCCATCAGTTTATCAATACATTGTCTTGCTTTCTGTGAATTAACTGAGTTCATATCTAATTGATGAACCTTCTCGATTGATTTAAGTATTGCTTTCTGTGAAATTTCGTTGAATGTGATGCGATTATTTTCTTCAAAATCCGTTTTAAAGAGTCTTCCGCAATGCCACGCAATCGCATCACCTTCTCTGTCTGAATCGGCGGCTAAAAGAATTCTTTTTCCTTTACCCACTTGTTTTAGTTCATTGACTGTCTTTCGTTTATCGCTCATAATGATATAGGTCATCTTAAAATCATTATCGGGATCAATACCCATTTCTTTTCTCGGTAGGTTCATAATGTGACCATAAGAAGACAGAACTCTGAAATTTTTAGGAACAAACTTCTGAATCTTTCTTGCTTTCGCCGGCGACTCAACAATCATTAATGTGTCCATTCTATTTAGTGCTATACTATCCATTTATTTAATCCTAATCAAATTTATTATTATATTGGTATTATATATAGAATGAATGATTTTTACGAAGTTTATGGTAAGCAAGGCACGCAAGCAATGAGTTTTCAGCAAATGGGAGATCAAATGCCGATCGTTCAAAAATTTTCTTCAGATGATGAACGGCACGAAAGTTCTTTAACACCTCGAATGGTTCAAGGACATCGTTACGGAACATATCAGGATCAGCCTGTTATCGCGAAAAGATATTCTAATCTTTCGCCTAGAGGTCAAGTTATGCCTCACGTTGTTGTTCACGATATAATGGAGGGAAGAAAAATGCCACTAATGATAGAGGATAAGCATCGAGGACATAAGCATAAGCATAAGCATAAGCATAGAGGACATCAAGGACATAAACATCATCAAGGACATAAACATCATCAAGGACATAAACATCATCAAGGACATAGACATCATGGTCATCAAGGACATAAGCATCAGTTAGAAGAACCCAAGGTTGAAGTCATGGCTGAAGCGAATGAAATGAATATGCCTCAGATACTAAAATTCATTGAAATGTTAAAACAAAAGAAAGTAAGTAAAAAGGGTAAAAAAGATAAAAAAGATAAAAAAGAAAGAAGAACTAAGAAGAAAACAGTTTATTTGGATATCCAAGATATTGATGAAGAAGTAAAAAGAAGTAAAAAAACTAAAAAAGCTAAGAAAGATAAGAAAGCTAAGAAGGATAAGAAAGGTAAGAAAGGTAAAGATAAGAAAACAAAAAGTATTCCTTTAAAGAAGTTGAAGCAGGCTAAGTTGACTCAAGGTAGTCGTGGTAGGCGATTAAAAGAATTAACCAAGCGTCTGAAAAAAATGAACTAAAAATGAACTAAAATGAACTAAAATGACTATTAAAATATCCAACTCTATATATATATGATTGAAGTAGGAATAGTTGTCGGCATTCATACCGATGCGATTGACCCAGAAAAAATAGAGGAATTGTATCCTTATTTAGAAGAAATGCCCGATAAGTTTTTTAAAATGAGTAAAGAAAAGTGGGGTCCGGGTGATTATGGTCTTGGTTCTGATATGGCCACCGCGTATTACATGATCCAACACTCTCCCAAGAATATGAATATTACTTTGCTAACAAATAAAGACATTTCTGTTAAAAAGTTTAATGAGTATGATTTTGTAGTCGGTCTCTATGATCAATTTTATCATTACACTCATACGAAAAATATCAAGCAATTTAATCGCTTTAATGATGTTGTTAAGAAAAGTAAGGCGACATTCTTACAACCTCTCTCTTTATCTAATTACATCCTTGACAAAACTAAATATATGAATGATCTTAAAAAGATAGGATTACCCATTGTAGATACACTCTCATTCCCATTAAACGGCGAAGTCAATCCAAAAACGATGATTTCTAAAATAGAGAAGAAATGTTTAAATGAATGGAATATGAATTCTTTTATTACCAAACCCGAAATGGTGGGATTCGGTTCGGGATTTAAGAAATGGAATCTAAATGATGTTTTAGAGAATCCCAAAAAGTTTAATGAGTATGTCAAACAAATGAAATCAATGGGTTATCCTAAGTTATTAGCTCAGTACTTCGTTCAAGAGTTCGAACAAAGATATGAAGTCAGAACTTATTGGTTTAATGGCAAGTATTCACACTCAATTGGGACGATTATTGACCCCGACTCATTAGGCAAAGGTGGATTTGAGAAGATAAAATTCGCCTATCCTGAAAATGAATTCGTTAAAGATTTCCCTCACAATGAAGAGAATGATAAACCAGAAATCCTTGATCAAAAATTAGTGAATTCATTCAAAAAGATGGGTAAAAAAGTGTTCGATATTATACCCAAAGATAAAACTGGACTACCATTTGTATTAAGGATTGATTTCGGATGTTGTTTGAATAATCATAAGCTATGTAGAGATTATTTCATTAATGAAATAGAATATTTACCGAATCTGTTTCCCGATTACAGTCCTTACAAGGATCCGTGTGAAGAATCTGGTAAAGCGCTGCTAAGTAAAATCAAAACTCTATCATAATTATTTAAAATTATGATCACTTTATAATATAAACATGATGATCTTTCATAATAGGGTTAAACACTTGGCCGTAATCAAGAAATGGTATCTTAGAAAGTATTATCTAAAAGATCTAAGCGATCTTAATCGTGGATTATTGCGGTATAAGATATATGTTCCTCAATCATTTAATATCCCTCATCAAGATAGATATGAATGCTATGATTACAATCCACTTACTAAATCGTGTTTTTCTAAAAAGATTACTTCATCTTTAGAGGGGATTAAGATTAATCAAAACATTCCTTTTAGAGAAAGATATGAATGTACCGATTTTTAGAGATATTTTACGATCATATTTTTTTATTTAAATCTATTAGTAAGTAATAGATTTATGGAAAATTTAGAAGCTAGCACATATGAACAATACATCCCCGAATCAGAATCTAACAGCGAATACGACACGGATAGCGATGATTCGGATAGAGTGGTACAAACGCATAATATAGGATATCATAATGTTCACCATGACCGAGAACATACATTTTTAAATGATACAAAAATGAAAGACTATGAAACATCTAGAAATGATTTATTTACACCCAAGTTGTCGAAAGTAAGAATACTCATAGATAGTAAAAATATGGTTACTCACGATAATGAAAGGAATACATCAAATTATGTAGTAGAGTTTGAAAATGAAAATAGTTCACATAATAATACAAATGGATTCGGTAATTATAAAAATTTAATAGCATTTCGTTTAATTAAAGCGATCATCCCCAATTCAATTTACAATATAAATAATAATAATAATAGAGTGGATTTATATTATGGGGATCCAATCGTAAAGCACGAAATAACATTCACAAATGGTTCTTATACATTTTCTGAATTAGGCGATCATTTTAAAGATGCTTTAAATACTGCTGTTACTGGAACTCCATTCGCAATTAATAATAATACAGTCAGTTATAAATATGAATTAACGAATTCCACACAATATTATTTTGATTGGACTATAGCTAATTCTGCTTGGCGTTTAGTAGGTGCTATTGCTCAATCTGAAACAGTTTCTATTTACACATCTACCCGAACTTTCCCAAATGTAGTTCAGCATACAAGTCATTATGTTGATTTAGTCATTCCTCAAATACCGTATATAGCTTGTAAGCATAACCCGAAAGGAAAACATATTGTGGAAAGAATTCCTTTATCACAAGACAGTGGTTCATTAGTCTATCATGTGAATGATGAAATATTTGAGAATTATTTTTATCCTTTTGAGTTATCCAAATTAAATGTTATACTTTATGATGATTCGGGTGATCAGTTTTATGAGTGTCAAAATAATGATAACTCATTTGAGTTTGAACTAACTATTATGAATTATTGATTGAACCGAACCATAAATTATAAATGATCTGTTAAATGATAATATTCGGAATATTCAGAAGGTATTTCATCTGTTATGTCTACTCCTAATTTTTGAGTAAGATTTATTCTTAGATTCTCTATAATTAAGGGCTTACAGTATGTATAGTATTCTTCCAATATATTCCCTGTAAATTCACTTCTCCGGATTGTTTTTGTATATTCTTCTCCTCCTAATATGTTGATACGAGATTCTCTATCATTAATAGATGGGTAAATGTTGAATTTAATATTGATATTAATTGTATCATTTGTTGTTATATCCGAATTAAAAGTAATTTCATCTATAACATAATAAACATATTTCTTATCTTCATCAGTAATTCCTATAAATGGTGTAACATATCCTCCAATAAAACCCATTTTATATTTACATATATATATTATAATTTATTGATAAACTAAGAAGGTAAAAATATGAGATCAGTTGAACCATAACCGTGTGTTGTGTTCAAAGTTGTGGGTCTATATGGGGTATTTGTGTTTCCCACGTATCTATATGCGCCACTCAGTAATTTTATATTACCACTCGAAGTCGCTGTTCCATCATAAGCACTTAGATTGTGATAAGCATAGCCATTAGAACTATTCGTAAATCCGATTCTATAAATGCTGTTAGCAGATACACTCAAAGGCGTAGATAATGTTGTATATTTGAAATTTCTTGTTGTAGATGTAGAACCGGTCCCTGCCACTGATACTGGACCTGCTGCAGCAGTATCGGATGAGTCTGGAAAGATGGAAATATAACCACCATATACATTTTGAACCCCCAAGGCAACTACTTGTCCCGCTGTTAGAAATTGAATCCGCGCGCCCATAGAATACTGTGACCAACCAACATTCGAATTTGTCTGTGTGGTGAAAGCATATCCACTGGAAGAAGGTGCTATAGAACTCAAACTACCACTAATAGCATAAGTTCCACCAACATTTATAGCAAATTCATATGAATTTGCGCTTGGAAGTGTTCCTGAACTATATGAAACAGCATATGAGAACGGTGTTCCTGTAGGATCAGTATTTCTTAAATCGTAATTTAAAGTATTAGTCGTCACTGAAGTTGTATCTCCTATATAAAACGCCCATTCTTTAATTTCTGTAGAAGTAGTACTCCCACTACTTGCAGCTTGATATTTTGGCAATACAGTGTGTGGCGGTCCAAATATCTTAGCATTAGAATAATCATTATGGGCTGTAGTTAATGTCCAGTATAAATACCCACTAATAGTAAGCGTAACATTTGATTGATCTGATGATGCATCTAATGTATCTAAAGATGTCGTACCTTTTCCTTTATATATTTTCATATAATTTGTATTTATTTCTCCTATAAAAGCACCATTCCCCGTTGGAATCCCTGTACCAGAAACATACATACCCGAAAAAACATTTGTTAAATTACCCGAAGACCAAGTTGAAGGAGGTGAAACCGGTTGAATAATACTACTTCCAGATTCTAAACTCGCCTGTATTGTTGTCTCGTACCATTTTACTTTTAAACCATGATTGGGATTCAAAGTAGCAGCACGATATGTATTATAATTAGCATATGAGTTTTTGAAAAAATACATATCAGTTCCACCTGGTGGTGCTGCTGCTGCATTAGCGGATCTCATTGTCCCCGCGGTTGTCCCGGTCCGATTGTGGAAATTCGTTGCTAAATAAGAACCATATTTTCCCGTCTTATACTGAGGACTAATAACTGTTGAAGAACTTGTTATATCATCTCTTGATCCAGCATAATTATGAAACCCATATCCATGAAAAGATAATCTGTCACAATAAGTACCATGTTTATTATGCAAATATGATTTCTGAGAAGTCCAATTATCTAAAGTCATATCCTTAGCAACAATACCCAGTTGGACCTGACCGTATGTATTATGGTTAACAACTTTAAACCATACAGTTACTTCATCTACAGCATTAGAATTTGAACGGTCAACGATCATACCTGGGGATGTAGACGAACTTGAGGCATTTGGTGTCAATAATATTATTGGATAAGGATACGAACCACTTTGACCACTATATAATGCAACTCTCTTATTCGCAGTAGTAGACCCTGTATATGTTGAAGAACCCGTAGTCCCTTTAAGCTTGGTGGAATATGCGGACCAATTATCATACACTCTAAAACTACCTGTATTATAGACTATCGTTGAAGATCCAAATGTTTTATCTTTAAAATCCGTATCTATAGATATTGATCCACTAGACGGAACCGATGTTCCATCGGTTAATTGGGCTCCTCTAAATTCAGATAAAGATATATTTGAAGAACCTGGATCAGAACCACCTAAATAACTCACTGTTCCCCAAGCTGTTCTCATACCACTAAAACTAATACTGGACGAACCAACACCAGCCATATTATATTATCTTACTTTTTAATTCATCTATCTGACCTTGTAAATTATCTATCATGTTTTGCTGTTCTTTTATCGACTCAATTAATAAAGGGACTATCTTTTCATATTGAACCGTTAAATAATTATCCCCCGATTTAGATTCACCATCTTTAGTATCAAAGGGGGCTGGTTTAACAGCTTCAGGTATTACTGATTGGACATCTTGAGCGAAGACACCTATTTGTCTTTCATCCTTAGGCACAAACCCTGCTTCTTCACATTTATCTATTGACCAATCATAAGTAAATCCGGATAATACATTTAGTTTTTTTAAAGGATCTTTAATAATTTCTATATTCTTTTTTAATCGTTTATCAGATGCTAATGCTGTGATATCACCTTCTACTGTAAGAGCACATACTTCTGAACCATATCCAGAAGTTATTGCAATTGTATTAGCACTATGAGTTATTGTAGATTCTCCAGTTCCATCATGCCAACGGATTACACCACCACTTGCTAAAAATAAATCAGACCACATAAGGGAGGATGACCCTAAGCTGGCACCATTTGTAGATTTCGGTGAAAATGAATTTTCAATCATCTCATATTCATTTGCATTATTAACTCTAAAAATTATTTTATTGTCTGTAGATGCAAAATCTATTAAGTTTTGTGAATCTCTCCCTATTTTCAAATTTTGATTATATACAGATGTTATAGTTGTATGTTGGGTCGGGAGTGAATAATTATTAGCACTTGCTGTGATACCATTCAGCTTCGTGTGATCAGCGTCTGTGAAATTATTCTGCGTCAATCCACCATCACCTACAGAATAAGTTGTATTGGTGTCCGTCGATGATAAGACACCATTACCATCAATCGATAAATTTGTTCCCACTTTAATACCACCCAAAGTGTTCGCTGTTGCTGTAGGGAGTGAATAATTATTAGCACTTGCTGTGATACCATTCAGCTTCGTGTGATCAGCGTCCGTAAAAACATTTGAATCGCTGGCAGATTCAACGAGGGTCCTTATCTCTGCAGCCGTTTGATCCGCTGTAGCGCTTCCCTCAACACCATTCAGCTTCGTGTGATCAGCGTCTGTGAAATTATTCTGCGTCAATCCACCATCACCTACAGAATAAGTTGTATTGGTGTCCGTCGATGATAAGACACCATTACCATCAATCGATAAATTTGTT
>Ga0206130_10001833_pt1 | contig 30568 bp, 23 predicted proteins | sample Helgoland_Spring_9_FD_148637 | JGI IMG/M metagenome (GOLD analysis project Ga0206130, IMG submission 148637) | Pelagic subsurface seawater microbial communities from Kabeltonne, Helgoland, North Sea - Helgoland_Spring_Bloom_20160512_1 | ecosystem: Environmental > Aquatic > Marine > Epipelagic ...
CGGGAATGTACTGGGTGCCATCCGTCCCGCCATTCAACTGGCAGAAGGGTCCGCGGACGAGTCCTTTCTCTTTATCGCCGATCTGCACAGCCTGACCCAAATCAAAGACGGCGACGAACTGAGGGCCAACACCTATGCCGTCGCCGCTGCTTGGCTGGCCTGTGGCTTGGATACGGATAAGACGGTTTTTTACCGCCAAAGCGATGTGCCGCAGTGCACAGAGCTCGCCTGGTACCTAAGCTGCTTCTATCCATACAGCCGTCTGGCCCTCGCTCACAGCTTCAAGGACAAGGCCGATCGGTTGGAAGACGTCAATGCCGGGCTGTTCAGCTATCCCATGCTCATGGCGGCTGACATCCTCGCTTACGACGCCAATGAAGTGCCCGTGGGCAAAGACCAATTGCAGCACCTCGAAATGGCGCGCGATGTGGCGGGCCGCATCAACCATAAAGTGGGCCGGGAAGTCCTCATTGAACCCGAAGCACGCACCAACGAGGCGACCATGTATGTGCCGGGCACCGATGGCGCCAAGATGTCCAAGTCCAAGGGCAACACCATCGATCCCTTTGCCGATGCAAAGGCACTGAAAAAGGTGATCAACAAACAGATCATCACCGACGCCACCCCGCTGGAAGACCCCAAAGACCCCGACAGTTCAGTGGCCTATCAGCTCTATAAGCTGGTGGCTTCCGAATCAGATGCTGCTCAAATGGCTTCAAAGTTGAGTGCCGGCGGCTACGGGTGGGGCCACGCCAAAAAGGACCTGTTAGAGGCTTTGGTGGATGGCTTTGCTGCTGAAAGAGACACCTTTAACCGCTACATGGCCGACCTGCCCGCCCTCGATTCAGAGCTGCAAAAAGGAGCGGAGAAAGCACGGGTTGTCGCCACTGCCACCGTAGACAGGCTGCGCAACGCCCTGGGTTATTGACCCCAGCAACCGCGGGTCAGAAGCGGGTCAATACAGCAAGTGCTGCTTGGATTTGTTGCGCCACCCAGCGCGGCTTTGGTAGTCCACAAAGAAGACCTTGAGGTCAGCCCTCGATTCGTAATCCACGAAGAAAACCTTCTTGTCGGCGCGGCTCTCGTACTCTACAAAATGCCAATGGCCCTCGTTGCCCTCTGCCCGGCTTTCATACTCTTCCTTAAAGACCAGCAAGTCCGCCCTCGACTCGTAATCGACCACGAAGACTTTGACGTCCGCACGGCTTTCATAGTCCACGGAAAATATTTTTTGGGCCCCTATTTCCAGGGGTGAAAAGCCCAGTAAAAACAGGAGAGACAAGCAGAGAAGGGAAGGACGCATCCCCACAAGTTCGGAAATTTTGGCACGGGAGTTGGAACGCAAGGAGAGAACGTCAAAACCTCAAGCCCATGCTACCACGTACCGCCCTCTCCCTGTTCGTCCTCCTGAGCCTCTCTCCGTGGGTCCAGGCCAGCAGTGACGAAAAAGAAGTTCGCCACAGCATTGACCACGTCACCGTGTACCGACAAGGCGCCCAAATCAAACGCACAGCCAACACGGTTGTGCCCGGAGGAACATCCACCTTGGTGTTTCCAGATCTGCCCACCGCGATCGATCCGAGCCAAGTGCGCATCACCGGCACTGGAGACTTCACGATTCTATCGGTCACCCACCGCTACCATACCGACACCTTGAGCGGTGCCGAAAGCCAAGCCGAAAGAGAACGCCTCCAAAAAGAGCGCAACGACCTGTACCATAAAATGCAGCAAGAACAACATTGGTACACCATCCTCGACAAAGAGGAGCAGCTGCTCGCCTCGCACACCCAGTTCACAGTAAAAGACAGCGGTGTAGACCTCGCACGGCTCGTCGATGCCACCAAGTTCATGCGCGCACGCCGCATCGAATTGCTCCAAGAACGGCAGGCCATCGACCAGCGAATTGGCGACATGCAAGCCAACCTCACCAAGCTGGACCTCGCCATGGGCGCACTGCCACCATTGCGCACAGAAACCCACCTCGAAATGCTCATCCACACTGAAGCAGCGGCCCAAACAAGCGGCACCATCAGCTTTGGTTACTGGATGCAAAGTGCCGGTTGGGATCCTGCATACAACGCCCGTGTGGAAAGTGTCACCGATCCGCTCAAGCTGGAAAGCATCGCCTTGGTGAAACAGCAGACCGGCGAAGACTGGGACCGCGTCAACCTTAGCGTTTCCACAGGTACGCCCAACCGCAACCGTTCCAAGCCCAACCTCACCCCCTGGTTTTTGCATGCCAATCACCAGGGCCACGCAGGAGCCGCAGCGTCCACCGCAGCAGCAGCCAACAACTGGCTCAAAACCCAGCCCTACAACCCTGCGGTGCGGCAAGTCCGCGGCCAGCTGTATGATGCCCAAGGCCAACCCCTCATTGGGGCCACCGTGAGCGTTTCTGGCGGAAGGAACACGGTCACCGACATCAATGGATTCTACATGATCGACGTGCCGACCAATGCCCGGAACATCAGCTACCAAAGCATGGGGATGGTGGCCGAGAACATCGCCGTCTCGAACAGCGTGATGAACGTCGCCATGGCCCCTGCTATGGAGATGCTCGAGGAAGTGTCCGTGGCCTATTTCTCAGATGGCATTGCTGTTGAAGATGAATCCGACCGCGGATCACTTTTTGGCAGCCGGCGGGAACGCGCCGCGCAACGGGCTGCACAGGCATTTGATTACGCTTCCGTCACCGTCCAAAGCACACCCACCCAAACGCGCTTCGACATTGCGGCCAAGTACACCATCGCTTCGGACGGCATCGTGCAGTCCGTGCGGATCAAGGACATGGAGGTTCCCACCGAATTTCTATACCAAGCCACACCCAAATTGGATGCACAGGCTTATTTGATGGCCCACATCATGGATTGGGAGGAGCTCGACCTGATCAGTGGAAGGCTGCGCATCTATTTCGAAGACGACTTCGTGGGTGAAAGCACGCTGGCCCTGAATTTGGCCTCCGATACCTTGAGCCTTTCCCTCGGGCCAGACCCTGCGATTCAAGTGCGCCGCAAACTCAAAGGGCACGACAACAAATCCAACATCATCACTGGGAAGCGCGAACTGGAGCGCACCTGGGAAATCACCGTGGACAATCGGAAGCAACAGCCAATTCGCATTGTGATCGATGACCAACTTCCCCTCTCCAACGACGAAGATGTCGAGGTCAAAGCAGAAAGCCTCGGCGGCGGAAAGCTGGACAAAGACACGGGGCGTGTCGAATGGGACATCACCGTGAAACCCAGCGAGCGCAAAAACATCCGGTTTAAATACGGCGTTCAAGCACCAAGGGATACGCCCATTCGGCTGGACAGCTGAGGTGCATTGCGCGGTATACGCTTCCCTACAATTTCCAACTGCCCACGAAAAAGGCCCGCCAAAAGCGGGCCTTTTCCTTAGCTGTGATTGACCCGATGGGCATCAACGGCCATCGCCAGCAGCGCGCTGGGCATCGTACTTGGCCTTGTACTTCTCGTACAGTTGAATCTGCTTGTTGTCGAGCACTACATCGCGGCCTTGAACCCAGGCATGGCGGACATCGTTGCCCATCATGTCGAGGGCATCACCCGCTGAAATAAAGAGCGTCGCATCCTTGCCCCGCTCCAACGAGCCGCAAGTTCCATCGATGCCCAAGATCTGTGCCGTAGACAATGTCAAGGCGCGCACAGCTTGCTCGTATTCGAGGCCGTAGGCGACCGCGGTCCCCGCAAAGAAGGGAAGGTTCCGAGTGTTCATCTCGGGCATCCGGCCTTCGCCTTGAAGGCAGTATTCCACACCCTCATCCTCGAGGAGCTTGGGCAACTTGTAGGGCAGGTCGATGTCGTCCTCGGCAAAGCGCGGCACCGAGTGCGTCCGCATCACCATCACAGCGATGTCGTTTTCGCGGAGCGGATCGGCCATCATCCAGCTGTCCAGTCCGCCGACGAGCACCACGCGCTCGAGGTCTTCGGCGCGCTTGAAACGGATCACTTCCGCAATTTGCTTGGCATCGTTGGCGTGAATAAACAAGGTGCTCGCCCCTGCGGCACTGCGGTCTCCTGCAGCAAAGAGGCCGCGCATGGCCTCCATCCGCAAGTCCCGCTTATCGGTCTCCCCTGCCGAATAAGCGCGGGCGCGGGCAAAAAAGTCCCGGATTTCGTGCAGCTTCTGATCGTAGGTCTTGCGCTTGCGCAACTGCGCCCGTCCGTCCTCGTAGTGCTTGTGGTGCGACGAAGGCCAGTACAGGTGAATGCCATCGTCGGCGCGAACCACCGCGTCTTCCCAGTTCCAAGCGTCGAATTGGACCACTGAACTGGAGCCTCCAATCACCCCTCCACGCGGTGTGATCTGTCCCATCAACACGCCATTGGTGCGCACCGTCGGCGTAATGTCAGAGGCCGCATTGTAGGCGATGATGCTCCGCACATTGGGCTTGAACGTGCCCACTTCTTGGTAATCGCGAGAAGCGCGAACAGCGGCAACCTCCATCAGTCCCAGAGTGCTGTTGGGTGCAATGAAGCCGGGATAGACGTGCATGCCCGAAACGTCCACCACACGGTTGTACCGCTTGCGGTCCACTTCGCGAGCAGTGCCTACGAAATTGATGATGCCATCCTCAAAACCGATGGCGGCATTGTCGAGGGCTTCCCCGGTTCCGAGGTGGGCCGTCCCGCCCACAACGAGGATGCTCTCGGTCTGTGGCGCGCCTGGCGTCAGGTTGGGCTGGGCCAGGGCAGCGCCCGCAAGGGCGAGGATGGCAAAGAGGAATGAAGCTCTCATGGCTGCGAAATTCAGTGTTGCAATGCGGTTCATCGGTTCTCCTCAGTCATGGTGTCACAATGGTAATGGGCCGGAATCCTTTCCATCGGTTTCCGTTTGTCAGCGCCCGGGGCGTCTAACATCTTCTGAATCAATCGGGCCCGTTCCGACCGGATCGCCTCCCTCATCAGCTGGTCTTCCCCGAGGTCAAACAAGCGTCGGCCGTCGACAAAGGTTTGCTCGCATTGGGCGTACACCGACAGCGGGTGGTCGGACCACACGACGAGGTCGGCATCTTTGCCCGCTTCCAATGACCCCATGCGGTCGTCCAAGTGGAGCAATTTGGCGGGATTCAGGGTCACAAACTTGAGCGCCTCTTCTTCTGGAACGCCGCCATACTTGACCGCCTTGGCGGCCTCTTGGTTCAGGCGGCGGGCCATTTCACGGTCGTCCGAATTAAAGGCCGTCACCACACCGTTCTCCCAAAGCAGCGCGCCGTTGTACGGGATGGCATCCTTGACCTCAAACTTGTATGCCCACCAGTCGCTGAAGCTCGAGCCTCCTGCACCGTGCTCAGCCATCTTGTCGGCGACTTTGTAGCCCTCCAAAATGTGGGTAAAGGTGTTCAAGGTGAAGCCCATGGAGTCGGCCACGTGCATGAGCATGTTGATCTCGTCCTGGCGGTAGCTGTGGCAGGTGACAAACCGCTCGGACTCTATGATTTGCAGCAACGTTTCGAGCTCTAAATCCCGTCGGGGCTTCTTTGGGCCACCACCCTTGCGCAGCACCCGCCGTGGCGTGGCCTTGCGCTTTGCCTCATACCGGTCCCAGTCTTCTCCGTACTCACGAGCGCGGTGGAAGTGGTCGTAATACACTTGCTCCACCCCCATCCGGGTTTGCGGAAAGCGAACCGTTTGGTAGTCGCCCCAATTCGATTGCTTGACGTTTTCTCCAAGGGCAAACTTGATGAAGGGGTCTGCCCCTTCGATCAACATCTCATCCGGCGTCTGACCCCAACGGTACTTGATGATGCCGCTCTGGCCTCCAATGGGATTGGCCGAGCCATGCAAAATCTGTCCTGCGGTGACCCCTCCAGCGAGGTGCCGGTAGAGGTTGACATCCTCACTGTTGACCACCGTGCCAATGCTCACTTCGGCACTCGAAGCTTGCGTTCCCTCGTTGATTCCGCGGCTCGCCGCAATGTGGGTGTGCTCGTCGAGGATGCCCGGCGTAATGTGTTTGCCAGCCGCGTCGATGCGGGTCAATGCGGGAACGTTTTTTCCAAACACCGCTGCCGGGTCCAAATCCTGCCCAACGGCCACAATGCGGCCCTTGTGCACGATGACCTCGCCGCCTTCAATCTTGCCTGCATCACCGCAGGTCCACACCGTAGCCCCCACAAAGTGCCAGCTGCCCTGTTCGGGCAATTGCGTGCGGCCATAGGCACTGAACGGATAGAGCAAAGGGCCGGGACCGAAGTCCGCTTCTTCTGCCTCTTCTCCTTCTCCAGCCGGCGCCTCTGCAGGCTCGGCTGTGTCTGCCGATCCGCCATCCGTGTCTTGGCGCAACGCCGCCCACTCTGTCCACACGCCGTCGGGCCGTTCTCCACGACCATCAATGATCCTGCTGCCTTCGTAGACATTGCCCACCAAGCGGTACGTGCCCAGTTCATCGTCCATCAGACGCAGCACCAGGTCGCGGCCATCCAAACTGACCTTGGCTTTGCCCGCGAGCGAATCCACATTGTCTTCGGCGGTTCCTGCTGGCCACCAGCGGCCGCTCGGACCCTTGTCTCCCTCCTTGAGCTCAAGCACCAGGTCACGGCCATCCAAATTGAGGCTGTACCGCCCTGCGATGGCCACGCTTTCCAAAGGCTCCATTTCGTGGCGGTGGCCTTGAACCACGTTCCAGTGCAACGTGCTGCCGTCCTCAAAAATGGGGCCGTCGGTCACCAGAAAATTGGCCTCCAAGCCCGCGGCCAAACGGCCCACCCGGTCCGAAGCACCGATCATCTCTGCAGGAACCCGGGTCAATGCATCCAAGGCCTGGTTGGCACCCAGTCCATGGGCCACCGCCTTGCGCACATTGGCGAGAAATTCCCCCCCCTTTTTCACCCCATTCATCGTCAATGCCATGGGGATGCCCGCTTCGGCAACCTTGGCGGGGTTGTGCGGTGCCCACTCCCAATCCTTCATGTCTGAAAGGGAGACGAGGCGCGTCAAATACGGATCGCTCACGTCAATGGCCGATGGAAAGTTCACCGGGACAATCAACGCACCTCCTGTAGCGCTGATCTCGTCCAATCGGCGGTAGGATTCGCCCCCACCGAGGAAGGCATATTGCACGCCAAACTCATCGCCCACCTTGTCGGCGCGCAAAACGTCCAACCAATTGCCGGCCGCAAAAAACTGGGGCAATTGCGCGGACCCAGAAAAAGCCTCCAGTGAGAGGTTGCGTTCTTCGGGCGCGTCGTACTGGGCATACCACTGCGCATCGCAATAAGTCTGGCGCAACAGGGCAATGCTCCCCATCAGTGAACTCGGATAACTCTGCTTTGATGACCCTTTCGAAAAACTGTGCCACGCGGCTACGGTGGGCTCCAGCACCGCATCGTTGGCCTCTTTTCCCAAGGCGACGAGGGCAGCCGTTCCGCGTACAATGCCGTCCTGTCTGTGGGTAACCACCGCACCAAACCCCCCTTGAAGGTGTGCCTTGGCGGTTTTTTCGCTGGGCACAAATGCCTCGGCAGCGCGGTATTCAGGATGCAGTGCGCTGTTCCAGCCCAAGGCGGCCTGGCTGTCTTCTCTATCGTAATGGGGTTTACCGTCCCAACCCGAACGCTCTCCTTTCTTCAATCCCCACCCTGTGTAGAGGTCAACAAATGAGGGGTAAACCTCCTTGCCAGACAGGTCATGGCGTACGGCGGGCTCAGCAGACGAATACACCCCTGCTCCAACCGCTTCAATGCGGCCGCGGCGCACCACAAGGTGTCCTTCTGCAATCACCTCATCAGCAGACAAGTGAATGCGGGCACCTTCGTATACGTGCAGTTCAATGCGGGCATCCGGCGTCCCATTCACTGGAAAAGTCGAACTGCTTTGCGCTTGGGTAAGGCTCGCTGTGGCCAAAGCCAGCAGCATGCTGGCAACATGGGTGATTCGGGTCATGGTCTAGGAATCGATTCGTGAAGCAAGATATTGGGAACCCCAAGAGCTGCGCACAGGTACGTCCATGTAGTTCACAACGTCAACTGTTCGATATTCGCTGTATGAGCCAACCTGTCAGTGTATATGCGGAAATGACCCCCAACCCAGAGGTCATGAAGTTCGTTTCGGACCGCCCCCTCATCGCAGGGTCAGACCAAGCTGAGTTCAACAGCAAAGCCTCGACCGTAGGCTACTCTAGCCTCGCAGAAGAACTGTTCAACTTTCCTTTCGTCACCGGCATTTTTATCAGTGGCGGGTTTGTCTCCGTCACCAAAGACGACACCATCGGTTGGGAAATGATCGCCATGCAGATGCGCGAATACATCCAAGGCTGGCTCTCCGAGAATGAAACGGCGGTGGAAAAAATTCCACCCATGGTCGCGCCAGCTGCAACATCCGAAGCGGACCAAGGCGCCCCGGCCGAAACTGAAGGTGCCGTGCAACTCAACGATGCTGATATCGTCCCCACCGAACACGACGAAGCCATCGTCGCCTTGCTCGAAGAATTCGTCAGGCCCGCAGTAGAAGCAGACGGCGGGGCCATAGATTTTCGTGCTTTTGTAGAAGGCACCGTGCACGTAAGATTACGCGGCGCCTGCGCAGGGTGCCCCTCCTCAACCGCCACCTTGAAAGACGGCATCGAACGCCTACTCACCTCCAAACTGGACGCCGTCCAATCCGTCGTCGCCTCCGTCTGAGCCCATGGCCGACCCTTCCCGCATAGGATCGCAACTGCGCCACTTCCGCAAACAACGCGGGTGGACCCAAACGGAACTGGCGGAGCGTTCCGGGCTCAAACGGACCGCTTTAGGTGCCTACGAAGAAGGCCGCGCAGAACCCCGACTGGCAGCGCTCGTGAGGCTCGCCCATGTGCTCGACATCTCGCTCGACGCCCTCGTCCTTGGGGGAACAGAAAGGCGCATGGAGCAAGACGTTCGCGTGTTGCCCATCCCCGTGGACCGCAACGAAAAATCCGAACGCATATCCGCCATCAGCACAAAGGCCGCGGCGGGTTATGCATCAGGGCTTGGAGATCCCGAGTGGATTGCAGCACTGCCCCACTTTTCCTTGCCCCTTCCTGAGGTCCCCCAAGACCGCACATTGCGCTTTTTTCAAATTGAAGGAGACAGCATGTTGCCCTTGCCCAATGGCACATGGATCCTTGCTGAATTCGTGGAGCACATGGAACAAATGGGGGGTGAACGGCCCTACATCATCTCCACCAAAGGAGATGGCCTGCTGTTTAAACGCATCGAAAACAGGTTGGACACCCAAGGGGATTTCCTGCTGATTTCCAACAACGCGCAATACGCACCGTACCCCTACGAGCCCGTCGAAATTCGGGAAGCATGGAAGGCCATTGGTTGGTTCTCAACCGATTGGCCCTAAACCCCCGGCCAATTCGCTGCAACACCCGCTCCTTGCGACAGACCCGTTTGAGGCTAAAGAGGCGGATTTAGACAACGAAAGCAATATAAACGACTACAAAACGGGCATTCGCGCAGTGGCATAATCGGAAGTCTGTCGCTATCTTTCTGTTATGACCCCATCGCTTGTGCCACTCAGCGCCATCTGTGGATTGATCCTCTGCAGCATGCTGCCCTTTCAGTCCCAAGCGCAAAAGATGTTTGGCCTGCCTGCATCCAGCATGCACGACCATGCGGCATGTGAAGTCCAAGGGTGCGATGGGTATATCGGCATTCCAGAAGACCACTTTCTATTCGTTCCTCCTCCAAGTGGCCTTCGGAGCTCATCGGCCACGATCAACGTTACCTACAACAATTTCCCCCCCGTCGCTGAAGCCGCATTCCAGTATGCCGTCAACATTTGGGCCGGTCAAATTTCCAGTGATGTTACCATCGAAGTAGACGCCACCTGGGCGTCGTTGGGCACCAACATATTGGGTTCTGCATCTCCAAATACTGTGCACCGCAATTTCACCGGAGCTCCCAATTCCGGAGTGTATTACCCAGCAGCATTGGCCAATCAATTGTCCAACAACGACCTTGATGCCAATGCAGTAGACATCACCTGCAATTTTGGAAGCGACGTCAATTGGTACTTCGGGCTCGACGGCAATGTCCCCCCTGGAGCCTACGATTTCGTAACGGTAGTGCTCCACGAACTCTGCCATGGGCTCGGATTTATCGGCAGTGCCAACGTCGCAGGAAACACCGGCTTCCTCGGTCAAAGTGGCTCCCCATTTGTCTACGACACCTTCGTCAACGACAACAATTCCGGCGGCAGCATTCTCGACATCAACTCAGCCACCAACGCCCTCGCCAATGCCCTCACCGGTGGAGGACTCGTTTGGTCAGGTGCCAGTGGGCTGGCAGCAACGGTATCTCCTCCTGGCATTTATGCCCCTGGAAATTGGGAGCCCGGCGCCAGTTTCTCCCACCTCAGAGAAGACATGTATCTGACGGGAAGTGTGAATGCGCTGATGACCCCCAACCTCAACACAGGGGAAGCGATTCACGATCCAGGCCCCATCGTCATGGGCATGTTCACAGACATCGGATGGGGGGTCCAAGGGTGTTCAATCTCCGCAGTACTGACCGGGTCACAACTCTCCTGCAATCCTGAAACGAACACCTACAGCCAGCAGTTGATTCTGCTCTACGACAGCCCCCCAACGGGCCTGATCAACGTCAATGGCTCCCTCTTCACCATCTCTGGAAGTCCCCAAACGGTGAGCCTCAACAACCTGCCTGCCGACGGACAGCCCGTAGACGTCAACGCTTTCTTTACAGGGGATCCCGACTGCGCCTTCAACCAAGAGGGGCTGTTCGCTGCACCAGAGTCATGCAGTGGTGGAGCCTGCGCACTGAACTCATACATCTTGGGGGAGCAAAGCGCATGCAACCCGATAGACGGAACGTACAGCCAATCCGTTTCTCTGTTTTTCCAATATTCAGCAGGCGCAGGAAGCGTCATGATCAACAACCAAACGTTCAGCGTCACCAACGACCAGGCCGACGTGACCTTGACCGGGTTGGTGGCAGACGGGGAGCCTTTCAACATGCTCATCACCTTCATGGAAAATGACGCTTGTGCCTTTGCCGTGTTCGACGCCTGGACAGCTCCCGCTCCTTGCCCCTGCTCCATGACCTTGGAAGTGGACAACGTCGGGGTTTGCACGTTTGACTCGGGAACCTACAATTTGGACCTCGTCTTCAATGTGTCCAACCCTCCCACAACAGGCCTGTTGAACATCGGCGGAAACGTCTTTGAAGTACCGGATTCGCCCGGAAGCTATACCACCACCATTGCTGGGCTGGCGGCCGATGGACAGGACCAAACCATTGGCGCTTTTTTCACAGATCTACCCAGCTGTAGCAGTTCAGCAGACCTGACCACATGGACCGCACCCGAACCTTGTACATGTCCCGGTGACCTCGATGGAGACGGCATCATTGGCGTCTCAGACACCCTGGAAATCTTGGCCAGCTTTGGATGTGTTGGAAGTGACTGCGTCGGCGACATCGACGGGGACACCATTGTCGGGGTATCCGACATCCTGCAATTGCTCTCGGTCTTCGGAGCGAACTGCTGACCCTCCAAGTCTTTTAGAAAAAATGTGGTGCGCATTGAAATGCCAACTAAATTGGCATTCCCATTTTTTAAGGCACCATGCCCCTACAACGCGCCATACTCCACCTCGACCTCGATACCTTCTTTGTATCGGTCGAACGGCTTATGGACCGGCGGCTGCACGGAAAGCCACTTTTGATTGGGGGTACTGGTGACCGTGGGGTGGTGGCCTCCTGCAGTTATGAAGCCCGAAAATTCGGCGTTCATTCGGGCATGCCCATGCGCATGGCCCGGGAACTCTGTCCCGAGGCTCTGGTCATTCGCGGCAACTCCGCCACCTACTCCAAGTATTCTCACGCCGTCACCGACATCGTCCGCGAGGCGGTTCCCGTATGCGAAAAAACCTCCATCGATGAGTTTTACGCCGACCTCACTGGAATGGACCGCTTCTTTGGCTGCTGGCAATACTCCAGCGAGCTTCGGCAAAAGGTCATGCGCGAAACGGGACTCCCCATTTCCTTTGGTCTTTCCCAAAACAAGACCGTCTCCAAAGTCGCCACCGGCGAAGCCAAACCCGACAATGCCATCCGCATAGAGCACGGCACTGAGCGCCCATTTTTGGCGCCTTTGGGCATCCGCAAAATCCCCATGGTCGGCGAAAAAACCTACCAGACACTGCGCAACCTCGGCGTTCGCCGCATCGCCACCCTGCAGGAAATGCCAGTCGACATGATGGAGCGCGTGCTCGGCAAACCAGGCCGCATCATCTGGCGCAAAGCCCAAGGTGAAGACCCATCGCCGGTCATGCCCACCAGCGAGCGAAAATCCATTTCTACAGAGCGCACCTTTCGCAAAGACACCACCGACACGGCACAATTGCGCAGCATCCTCCTCGCCATGGCGGAAAACCTCGCCTTCCAACTCCGGCGCGGAAACAAGCTCACCGCGTGCATCACCTTGAAGGTGCGGTACAGCGATTTCGACACGCGCACCCTCCAAGCGCGCATCCCCTACACGGCAGCAGACCACCGGTTGGTCCCCAAGGCCCTCGAACTCTTTGACAAGCTGTATGACCGGCGTGTTCTGGTTCGGCTCGTCGGCATCCGGTACAGCCACCTGGTGGGCGGCGGTATGCAAATGGACCTCTTCGAGGACGACGATCAACGCAACGCCCTGTACCAGGCCATGGACGGTCTCCGCGACCGTTTCGGAGACCGCATTGTCTTCTCTGCCGCCACATTGGGCGCCCGCACCATCGGCCGTTCCAACCCCTTTTCTGGGGACGCTCCCCTTCTTCTTGCCAACCGCCACCAGTAAATTCAACACCCCATGTGTGGACGCTACGTCACCGTCACTTCTGTCAAAGCCATTGAAAAACGGTTTCAGGTCACCGCAGGGCCAGGGTACACCGATGCGCCTCCGCCACCCAACACCAATGTTTCCCATGGCGACGCCGCCCCTGTGATCACCGGAGACCAACCCAAGGCATTACAAGCCATGCAGTTCGGCTTTACCCCTTCGTGGGCAAAAAAGCAGTTCTACATGATCAATGCGCGCAGCGAAGGCGACCACAACGCCGAAAACGACCCTGGCTATCGCGGCGCCATGGGCATCCTACAAAAACCCATGTTCCGCCAATCAATCCGCACCCGCCGATGTCTGGTGGTTGCCGATGCCTTTATCGAAGGTCCACAACGCGAAAAACTCGCCAAACCCTATGTCGTGTATGCCCGCGACGGTCAACGGCCCTTTGCCCTCGCCGGCATTTGGGACGAGTGGACCGATACGGGCTCAGGCGAAATCATCCGCTCTTTCGCCATCATCACCACCACGGCATGCGACGCCATGAACGCCATTGGCCACCACCGTTCTCCCGTTATGCTCGATCCAGAAGACGAACGCAAATGGATCGATCCTGTCACCCCACTTGCTGAGGCCACCGCCCTGCTCCGGCCCATTCCCGACGGAAAGCTCAACGCCTACCCCATCGATACGGCCATCAAAAACCCGAGGTTAAACGGCACCACACTGTTGCAGCCTACCGGCGAGAGGATTTTTCCGGAATACGACTTCGAATTGCACCAATCCCTCCAAGTGTTTGGCATGGGCGAATCGCCAGGACGCCAGCGCCGCAGTGGCGATTCTCCCAAGGCCCAAGGTTCCTTGTTTTAAACCTCCGCGGAACCAGCCACACCATGTACCTGAACAACCATTCGTGGTTCAGCCTCCGCTACGGCATCATGCGCCCGGAGGAACTCCTCGCCGAAGCACAGGCCGCAGGTGCAACGTGCATGGCCCTCACCGATGTGCACTGCACCGCGGGTGGACCAGACTTTGTCCGGTTGGCTCCACAATACGGCATTCGACCCGTCCTCGGCATCGACTTCCGCAAGGGCGCAGTTCAGCAGTATGTGGGGCTGGCCCGTGACCACGACGGCTACGAACAACTTTGCGGGTTCCTGTCAGAGCTGTTGCACCTCGGGCACGCCGGAAAGCCAGCACCACCACCCAGCCGAGCACCACAGATTGATGGCGTGGTCTGGGTGTACCCTTGGACGCGGCAAGACCACGCAGCTTGGATGCAGCCAGGCAACGAAGGACTGCGGTCAGATGAATTTGTCGGGGTACGGCCCGATGAACTCGGGACCCTTCGATTGGCCCTCCAGCGCAACCCCAATGGCACACCGCACCAGCGCATGGTCGCCCTTCAAACGGCATCGTTTAGAAACAAGCGCGATCACAATGCCCACCGGCTCCTGCGGTCCATCGACCGCAACTGTCTGCTGGCCAAACTGCCCAGCAATCAAGTGGCCCCCATCACAGACCGCCTGCTCCGCATCGGCGAACTCGAACACGCTTACGCAGAGTTTCCCTGGCTGACGGAACGGGCCGACGCCTTGCTCGAAGCTTGCCACATTGACTTCGCCGGTGACCTCGGCGACCAAGAAGACGGGGCCACCCACCGCAACATCCGCACGTTTACCAGCTCCATCGTGGAGGATGAACGCCTGCTTCGCGACCTCTGCGCCGAAGGCCTCGCCTACCGCTATCCCGATGCCAACGAGGCCATCCTCGACCGCATGGAACACGAAATAGAAGTCCTCCGAGAAAAGGAGTTCCTCGCCTACTTCTTGGTCAATTGGGACATCACCACCTATGCCCGGTCTAAAGGCTACTTCCACGTTGGCCGCGGCAGCGGAGCAAACAGCCTCGTCGCCTATCTGCTGCGCATCACCGACGTCGACCCCATAGAACTGGACCTCTACTTTGAACGGTTCATCAACCTGTACAGGTCCAACCCGCCCGACTTCGACCTCGACTTTTCTTGGACCGACCGGGATGACGTGACCCGCTACATCTTTGAGCGGTACGAGCACGTCGCTCTGCTCGGCGCCTACAACACCTTCCAATACCGCGCTGTAGTGCGCGAACTCAGCAAGGTCTTCGGTTTGCCCAAACACGAAGTAGATGTTCTCGCCAGTGGCCGGTTTGACCCCGCCAAACTCGGAGAAGTAGAGCGTGCCGTCATCCGGTATTCAGCCGTGCTCCGGGACTTCCCCAACCAAATTTCCATCCACGCCTGCGGAATTGTCATTGCAGACCGGCCCATCCACCGCACCTGCGCGACGTTCCTGCCTCCGAAGGGGTTCCCCACCACGCAGTACGACATGGTCGTTGCAGAAGACCTAGACCTCCACAAATTCGACATCCTCTCCCAGCGCGGACTGGCCAAGATCAAAGACGCATTGGACCTCATCGCCGAAACCGATCCCGGGGCCAACATTGACATCCACGACATGAAACGGTTCAAGGCAGACGCCCGCGTGCAGCACCTCTTGCGCGAAGCCGAAGCCATTGGATGTTTCTATGTGGAGTCGCCGGCCATGCGGATGCTCATGCGCAAGCTGCGGGTCGACGACTACCTCGGCCTGGTCGCCGCCAGCTCCGTCATCAGGCCCGGCGTAGCGCGCAGCGGGATGATGCGGGCCTACATCGAGCGTCACCGCTTCCCGGAGCGCAGGGGTGACGCCCATCCGGTCTTGCTGGAAATCATGCCAGAGACCTACGGCGTCATGGTCTACCAAGAAGACGTCATCAAGGTCGCCCACCAGTTTGCAGGGCTCGACCTCGGTGAAGCCGATGTGCTCAGGCGCGGAATGTCGGGGAAGTTCAGGTCCCGTGAAGAGTTCCAGAAAGCCCGCCAAGCCTTCTTTGACAAAGCGCGCTCCAAGGGCCATGCTGATGACATGGTCGCAGAGGTGTGGCGTCAAATTGAAAGCTTCGCCGGGTACGCTTTTGCCAAAGGCCACTCCGCCTCATTTGCCGTCGAGAGCTACCAGAGCCTTTTCATCAAAGCCTATTGGCCGCTCGAGTACATGACCGCCTGCATCAACAATTTTGGAGGCTTCTACCGCACAGAGTTCTACGTCCATGAGGCCCGGCTCCTCGGTGGCAGCATCGCAGCTCCCTGCGTCAATACCGGGGGATACACCGCGAAATACACCCCCGAAACCCGCACCATCACTTTGGGATTCAACCTTGTCAAAGGGGTCGAAGGTGCCACGGCTGCCCTGATAGAAAAAGAACGGAAGACCCATGGACCGTACCGCAACCTCGAAGACTTTGTACGGCGCACCGGGACCTCGCTCGAACAACTGCTCACCGTCATCCGCATTGGAGGGCTCCGTTGGACAGGACGCTCCAAACAGCAACTCCAATGGGAAGCCCATTTCCTACTTGGCCACCTGCCCAAGCGTACACCCACCGCAGACCTCTTCATGGGCACCGACCTCACCACCAGCCAAGCCAGCCTGCGCCACCTTCCCTCCCTTGCCGGCGGCACCGCAGAAGATGCCTACGACGAAATCGAACTCCTTGGGTTTTCACTGTCGTCTCCATTCCAACTTCTCACCGATCAAGCAAACGCCTTGGCTGAGCGCGGCATTCCCTCACGGGCGCTGGCGGAGTTCATCGGACGCCACATCACCATAGCAGGCTACCTCGTCACAGTCAAAGAAACGTCCACGGTAAAAGGCGATCGCATGCTGTTCGGCTGCTTTGTAGACCGGGAAGGCCAATGGATTGACACCGTCCACTTCCCTCGCGTTGCCCAAGCCTTTCCTTTCCGTGGGCGCGGCGCCTATCTCATGCACGGGACTGTACAAGAGGAATTCGGGTGTATCAATGTGACGGTTGAGCGTATGGAGAAGCTCGACCTCAAGCCCGACCCGCGGTACGACGAAAGCACGCCGACCCGCGCCCGGCCCTCTGGCCGACAACACCGGCGCGTCCCACAGGCACGGCGCCTGCCCAACGCCTCCTAAACCACGTCAGCGGTCCAACGCCCAACGCACCCCGATGTACATGTTCCGCCCGAAAATGGGGGCATACACGATCGAGGCATCGAAAGACGGATTGTCGGCCGCCAGAGGCTGACCCAGACTTCCTCCCCCTGCGATTATGGGGTCCACTTGACGGTAGTTCGTCACATTCTCTACACCCGCATAGATCTGCCGGCCCTCTGCGAAATCCCGACTGATCTGAACGTTGCCCGTGACAAACGTGGGCGCCTCATCCGGGCGTTGGTTTTCATAGGTGTTCTGATCGGTCCAAGGCAACCGCTGCGGCCCCGTAACCTGAAAGGTGATGTCAGACCGCCACTGGCGCCCCTTACCGTCTGGCTTCGAGCCATAGGCAACGGTGGCAAAACCACGGTGCTGGGCCACAAAAGGGTCTTGTCGGTAACCCGAGAAGTCTCCATAATCCGATTGGGCATCCACCCATCGGTAAGCCAAGGTCACGTCCAAACGCTTGGACCAATCCCACCAGAATTCAGCCTGCATGCTCTCAGACTGGCTGTATCCCTGACGCACCGTCGCCTGACCTGGCGTATCCAAATCCACGAAAACACGGTTGGCAAAGGTCACCCGATACCCATCGAGACTCAAGCTCGCGTCGCGGTAACCCAGGCTGAATTTCGACAAGAAGTTCAGGCCCATATTCCAACTTTCCTCGGGGTCGAGGCCACGAAAACCGTCTGCCGCATTGGCATCGGGAAACGCCCATACACGGTTCGACGCCCAAACTCCAGCATACTCCGCAAAGGGCAGAGAAGTCCGCCATCCTCTTCCAGCAGCCAACTTCAATGTCACTGCATCACTGGCAGACCAGCGCGCATTCAAGCGCGGCGATACAAAAACACCAAAAGTGTCGTGAATGTCCGAGCGCAACCCGAGCACCATGTCCCAACGCTCCCTCTTCACATTCCACTCCGCAAAGACCCCTGTGACAAGCTCATTGCGTTCGATGCGGTCCGTCCCGACACCCAACACAGAGTCTGGGGCAGGAAAAGCTACACCCCGCTGCAAGGTCTCGCCATAGCGGTCTGCCTTTGCGGTCATGCCCCACACCAGCTCATCGCCTCTTCCCGTAGGGCGTTGGTACAACAAGTTGATCCGCGCAAAAGATTGATCGGCCACGTAACCACGGTTTGGACCGAACATCAATTCTTGATCATGCCGACCCACGGTCACCTGGCTGCCCAAACTGCGGCCTTCATCTCCAGGAAAAACGTAGCCGGTTTTCGCTGAGGCCACCAAGCGGTCCACCCGCTGGTTTGCCATCCACAATCCGGACAACCCTGAATCAAACATGGGCAATTGGCCCGCCTCCTTTTCCTGCGAAACGGCTGTCACTGCGTATTCTCCGCGAAGGCCTCGGTCTCCAACATATTTCCAGTCTGACCGCAACACAATGTCCTTGGAAAGGGCATTGTCCTGAAACCCGTCTTCGTTGCGGTCATTGATGCGGTCCGCCCACTCTCCATGGGTCAACAGCGCGGTACTCCATTTCCGAGAAACAGCATGTCGGGTGATTGTATTCAATTCCAAACGGCCCGCTCGGTTTCCAAAAGCATTCACGATGAGGCGCTCAGGTCCATCTGCATTGCGCAGGGCCACATTGATCTGGCCCGTCATACTCTCGTGTCCCAAGGTCACGGAGCCCGCTCCTTTTCCGATGTGAATCTGATCCACCCATTCACCGGGAATAAACTTCATGCCCTGAAGAATATTCAAACCACGCGCACCGGGCATGTTGTCGAACATGATTTGGGTGTACTTGCCATCCAATCCCAGCATTCGAATTTGCTTGGTACCGGTCACTGCGTCCGTAAAACTGGCGTCGACAGCTGCATTGGTTTCAAAGGCTTCAGAGAGGTTGCAACAGGCGGCACGACACAACTCGTTTCGGCCAAGGGTTTGAACCACCAATGGGTCCAACAGACTTACCGATGTCGAAGGGCCATTGGCCACAACTTCGGCATCGTTCAATTGAAACCCCTCCCCCAATGGAATCTCGACAAACTCCTGCCCGATAAAGGGCATCTCGGTGGTGCTCATGCCGATGAAACTGGCCACCAACGTATCTCCCACCTCACCTTCAAGTTTGAAAAACCCAAAGGCATCTGTAGCGGTTCCTTGGCCCGATCCCTTCCAAACGACGTAAGCGCCAGGAAGCGGCTGCCAGTTCTCCTCTTCTCGGTTAGCCTCAGGGGCATGGTCGTGACCCGAATGGTCCACCTCCTCTTTGGAGTACACTTTACCCCTGACGGTCACGGACTTCTGAGCCGCTAAAAGAGCAGGTGCAGCCATCAACAACAAGACGCCCAGCACCTTTAAAAGAGACCGGCCGCTGCGCTCCATCGCCTTCATGGCACACGGTCGTCTTTGTGGTCGTGGTCGTGGTCGTGGTCGTGGTCGTGGTCGTGGCCTCCGTGAACCTCAGAACAGCCCGGACAACCGTCTCTGTATTGACAACACTCCGCCAAAGCCTCGTAGACCTCATCTTTTGCCGTGATGTGCTCAGTGTCGTGGCCACAGTCCGCAACCAACTGTTCAATGGCTTCCGCAGAAATCTTTTTGGGTTTGTAAACCACAAAAACCGCTTTCTCGTTGCGGTCCCATTCCGCCATGCGAACGCCGTTCACATCCAAGGCGTCCTCTATGCGGTCCGCACACATTCCACAGCACCCAGCTGCTTTAAATTCAACGGTGGCCTTCCCTTGTGCTGAGGCTGACGCACCCAGACACAAAAACGCCATAAAAACGGTCCATTTCATACCGCAAAGATACAGGTATCCGACTACTTCAGTTCAGCGAAGTAGTTAAACAATCCTCTGCTAAACAGGCTTCGGCGTGTGCCCAACCTCAAGCAGACGCGCTGCGCATTGCATCGTCAACCTTTATTCTCCGGTAACCTGAGACTTCAAATAGTCTCGGTTCATACGGGCAATGTTGTCTAGGCTGATACCCTTGGGACACTCCACTTCACACGCACCGGTGTTGGTACAGTTGCCAAAGCCCTCCTTATCCATTTGATCCACCATGCGCTGCACCCGAGACATGCGCTCAGGCTGGCCTTGTGGCAACAATGCCAACTGGCTCACCTTGGCCGATGCAAACAACATGGCCGAAGCATTCTTACAGGTGGCCACACATGCACCGCAACCGATGCATGTCGCTGCATTGAAGGCGTCATCAGCATCGTGCTTTGGAATGGGAATCGCATTGCCATCCAGCGGCTGACCTGAGCTGTTTACACTCACGTAGCCCCCTGCCTGAATAATGCGGTCAAAGGCACTGCGGTCAACCGCCAAGTCCTTCACGACCGGAAACGCAGCCGCACGCCACGGCTCGATGTAAATCGTCTCACCATCCTTGAAGCTGCGCATGTGCAACTGGCAAGTGGTGGTTTTGCGGTTGGGGCCATGGGCTTCGCCATTGATGAACATGCTGCACATGCCACAGATTCCCTCACGGCAATCGTGGTCAAAGGCAACAGGGTCTTTGCCATCCCGGATCAGTTGGTCGTTCAAGACGTCCATCATTTCCAGAAAGCTCATTTCATCTGAAATGCCAGTAACAGGATAGGTCTCCATCCTTCCCTCATCCTGTGGCCCCTCTTGGCGCCAAATCTTCAACGTGAAATCCATGCTTTCGAATCGTCTCGGGTTCGGATTATTTGTAACTGCGTGTCTTCAGTTCGACGTTCTCGAACTTCAGTTCCTCTTTGTGGTGCACGGCTTCCGAAGGAACACCTGTGTATGCCCAAGCACTGACGTGGGCATGCCCTGCATCGTCCCTCAAGGCTTCACCATCAGGGGTGCGGTATTCTTCTCGGAAGTGTCCCCCACAACTCTCATTGCGCTCCAAAGCGTCCTTGCACATCAATTCGCCCAACTCAAGCAAGTCTGACACCCGGCCAGCCTTGTCCAATTCAGGGTTGTAGCGGTCGGACCTTCCGGGAACGCACACGTCTTTTTCAAACTCCTCACGCAACGCTTGGATATCAGCAATCGCCTGCTTCAAGCCCTCCTCATTGCGCGACATGCCACACTGGTTCCACATGATGCGGCCCAACCTTCTGTGAAAGTCGTCTACCGGAGTCTTCCCCTTGTTGTTCAACAGCTGAGCAACCCGGTCTTGGACGGCCTTTTCTGCCGCCGCAAACTCAGGTGAATCGGTGGAAATTTCTCCTGTACGAATGTCATCGGCGAGGTAGTCGCCAATCGTGTAAGGCAATACAAAATAACCGTCAGCCAAGCCCTGCATCAAGGCTGAAGCACCCAAGCGGTTGGCTCCGTGGTCAGAGAAGTTCGCCTCTCCACAAGCGTACAATCCCGGCACGGTAGTCTGAAGATTGTAATCCACCCACAAGCCCCCCATGGTGTAGTGCACAGCGGGGTAAATCCGCATGGGCGTCTTATAGGGGTTGTCGGCTGTAATCTGCTCATACATCTGAAACAGGTTGCCATACTTGGCACGGACCGCAGCCTCACCCAGTTCGCGAATCTTCTCCATCGAAGGTGCGGGAATCCCCTGCACCTTGGCCTCAGTTCGGCCATAACGCTCTATCGCACTGGCATAATCCAAATACACCGCTTCACCCGCTTGGTTGACACCGAATCCAGCATCGCACCGCTCTTTTGCCGCGCGACTCGCTACATCGCGTGGAACAAGGTTTCCGAAGGCAGGATACCGGCGCTCGAGATAGTAATCGCGGCGGTCTTCCGAAATGTCCGTGGGCTTCAATGTCCCATTCCGCAGTGCCTCCACATCAGATTCATGCTTGGGAACCCAAATGCGCCCGTCGTTTCTCAACGACTCAGACATCAATGTCAGTTTACTCTGATACTCCCCGCTTACCGGGATGCAGGTAGGGTGGATCTGCGTGTAGCTGGGATTTGCCATGTAGGCGCCTCGCCTGTGGGCCTTCCAAGCTGCGGACACATTGGACCCCATCGCATTGGTGCTCAGAAAGAACACATTTCCATACCCCCCGCTGCACAGCACAACGGCATGGGCTCCATGGCGTTCAACTTCGCCTGTAACAAGGTTCCGGGCAATGATTCCCCTCGCCTTTCCGTCCACCTTGACCACGTCCATCAATTCGTGACGGTTGTACATGGTCACTTTTCCCTTGGAAATCTGACGGCTCAGGGCACTGTAGGCACCCAACAACAGCTGCTGGCCCGTTTGGCCCTTGGCATAAAAAGTCCGGCTCACCTGGACCCCGCCAAAAGACCGGTTGTCCAGCAATCCGCCGTAATCTCTTGCAAAAGGCACGCCTTGTGCCACGCACTGATCAATGATATTCGTGCTGACTTCGGCAAGGCGGTGCACGTTTGCTTCCCGGCTCCGGTAGTCGCCTCCCTTGATGGTATCATAGAACAAGCGGTGCACAGAGTCACCGTCGTTCTGGTAGTTTTTGGCAGCGTTGATGCCCCCTTGGGCCGCAATGGAGTGGGCACGCCGAGGGCTGTCCTGAAAACAGAAAGCCTTGACGTTGTAGCCCATTTCAGCCAACGACGCCGCTGCTGAGCTTCCCGCCAGTCCTGTGCCAACAACGATCACGTCGATGAGGCGCTTGTTCGCCGGATTGACCAGGCGAATGTTGTTTTTGTGATGGGTCCACTTGTCCGCCAGAGGCCCATCGGGAATCTTGGCATCCAGTGCTACGCTATGATCAGGCATTTCAGTCATCGCTTCAAGAGTTGCGCCGATCAGGCTTGGGTGAAATAGAGGAACAATACAATGGCAGAAAACAAAGCGGGCACTACCACGCTAAAGGCTTTGCCAAGACCACCGACCACCGCCGAGAAACGGGGATGGCGCAAGCCCATGGATTGAAAACCACTTGAAAAGCCATGCCAGAGGTGGAAGCCCAGGGCAAATTGGCCGAGCAAATACAAGCCAATGGCTGGCAATGCAAACCCATTATCGGGATGAAAAAACGCCGCCACCACAGAATAAAGGTCCTTGATTTGCGTGCCGTCTTCCAACTGCTGCATCGGAACTGAACCAAAATGCATCTGCCACCAGAAGTTTTGCATGTGCGTCACGAGGAAGACCAGCACAATCGTGCCAAGAACCATCATGTTGCGGCTGCTCCAGCCTGCATTTGTAGAAGCGCGCTCCATAGCATAGCGCACAGGGCGTGCCTTTCTGTTCTGAATGGACAAAACAACGCCGTCCACCAAATGAAACAAGACCGCGAAATACGTCAGATAGGACAGGACTTTCACCGCTGGGAAAGTGGTCATGAATTTGGCGTACTCATTGAACTGTCGGCCTCCATCCGATGCTGCCGTGAATAACTGAAGGTTGCCAGTGAGGTGTCCCGCTAAAAAGAGACACAGGAAGAGTCCTGTGGCCGCCATGGCATACTTCTTGGCGAGGGAGGACTTGAGGATTCCGTTTTGGGCCATGCGTGGTCACGTTCTCAACAGTACAAATTAACTGTTGGTTCCTGCGAATTTACGGCCCGCGAGGCGGGGGCACAACGCGTGCCCCCACCACATATGGACCAAAATGGTCAAGTCAGGAATCCTGAGGGACCCGATCGAGCATCAGCATCTCCTGCGTTACGATTTCTGCAGCGACCCTGCTTTGGCCCTGTTTGTCCTCGTATTGCCTGTACACCAAGCGACCCTCTATGGCCACTTCACTTCCCTTAGACAGGTACTTACTCATGATTTCAGCGAGTTGTCCCCAAGCAATCACATTGTGCCATTGGGTTGTTTCCGTCTTGTCGCCTTGGGTGTTGCGGTAGACTTCATTCGTTGCCAGCCTGAATGAGGCTTTGACTTTATCCCCGTCGAAATCGATCCGTTCGGGGTCTTGACCTAGGCGTCCAATCAACAGGACGCGGTTGCGCAGTGCATTCATTTTTTGTGGGTTTGAAAGGAATGTGCGGGCAAAGTGCTGCAGACTTTCTGACCACCACCCCTCTCAAGCCTCTGCCTTTGCTGAAGGCGACATGCGCTTTGTTTGCGTAAGTTTTGGACATGGATTCAACCCTCTTCAACGGCAAAAACTTCCTTGCCGCCTTCTTTGCACTCGCCACGATAAACCTGTCTTTCGCCCAACACAATGCAGTCTGGGTCGACGCGGTTCCTGTGACCCGTCAATTGTTCGGTGCAGTCCCTGAAACAGGGGTCAACCTCGCCGTAGGTTGGAACTCCAACATCCAGAACAATGGATGGCGAACACTGGCTGGTTTTGCTGTCTCTTCAGAGACGACAGACAGCTTTGGCACCGAAGTCAAAACAAACAGCCAAAACATTTCACTGCGGGCCGGGTACCGCTGGTTCTCGTTTGACAAAGAGGAGGGACAGGCCCGGTGTCGACCCGTCTGGGGCATCGATGTCATCTCCCGAAGAAACCACCTGATCACCCGGTCCTCCAACGTGGACTTCACGTCGGACTTCAGCACTACAATTTCCAATTGGGGTGTTTCGGGAGTGTTGGGCGCAGACCTCATGCTGGCCCCCAAACTGCACCTCATCATCGAGACCCGACTCGACGGTTTTTACCTCAAAGAGAAGACCGTACAGTCCGACAGTTTCGGAGGGGAATTCGAACAGTCCGATTGGGGGTGGGAGGCCCAATTGAATGCGCCTCTTTCGCTATTTGTGGCATTGGGTTTATGACCGTGCAACCTCATGGTTTTCAAAAAGGTTAACTTCAAGCAGACATGAAGCCCACCTCTCTTTCCCACTTCGCGCTCTTATCCGTGGTTTTGGCCACCTATTGGGTGGGGTGCAGCACGTTGGAAGAATCTGGTCCTTCGCGTCCCGTATTGCCAGAAACAGCCCCTGAGTATCGCACTGAGGTTGCGCAGATTTTCGACGTGGTGTTTCCGACCCCACAAGAAGACCCTCTCTTCAACCAAAAGGCGCAGTTGGGACGGGTGTTGTTTCACGACCGCATGCTCAGCCAAAACGGAGCAGTAAGCTGCAATTCCTGCCATCTGCAGTCCCATGGTTTTGCCGAGCCCAAAGCCTTAAGCTCTGGCTTGCGAAAAGAATTGACCGAAAGGAATGCCAGTCACTTGGCCAACCCCGCGCAGCAATCGGCATACTTCTGGGACGGCCGTGCAAACAACCTTTCTGAGCAGGTCACCATGCCCATTGAAAACCATGTTGAAATGGGTTTTCAAGAGCTGTCTTCATTGGTCTTGCGTATGAATGACCTCGACTACTACCCCCCACTTTTTGAGGCTGCGTTCGGAACATCAGACATCGATGTAAACAACATCCAAAAGGCCCTCGCTGCATTTCTTTCCTCTATGGTCACCTGTCATTCAAAGGCTGATGAAGCCGCAGCAGAAGCCATGCCCCATTTCTGGGATCCTTGGGGAGTGGTCGCAGGAGACATCACATTGGATGGCTTAGACGCTTTGGAAAGGGAGGGTTTTGAACTCTTCCACGGAGAGGCCCAATGTGCCAATTGTCACGGTGGACCCCATTTCAATGGTTGGGGATTGGACTTCGCTGACATTGGTCTTGAGGGCGCATCTTCCAATTCCTCGGGCACCGATGCAGGCATTCAGGGTGGATTCATTGGCGGTTGGGGTCCAACAGCAATGAAAGTGCCATCCCTGCGCAATGTCGCTTTGACAGCACCTTACATGCACGACGGCAGGTTCGCTACCCTCGACGACGTACTCGACCACTACAGCCACGGGATCCAAGATGTGGCCACATTAGACCACCGTCTCCGTGACTGGAGTTTCAATGCTACTGGAGGGTTCCCCGGCAACATTTTCGTCGAAGACCCGCTCATATTTCCCGGGTTCTCCCAAGGCCAAGCCCCACCGGTGCGCATGAATTTCTCACCCGAGGAACGCACTGCTTTAAAGGCCTTTTTGAACAGCCTGACAGACTACAGCTTCATTCAAGACGAACGGTTCTCTAACCCATTTACCCGCCCATGAAACACCTCTACACCACCTTGCTGGCCGTGTGCGTCAGCCTCAGTATTTCTGCACAAACTCCGCTCACCGAAGCGGTGGATTTCACCGTGACCGACCTCGACGGGAACGAGCACATCCTGAGCGAGTACCTCGACGCTGGCAAATACGTCTGCATCGACTTTTTCGCTTATTGGTGCGGCCCTTGTGCGGCCCACGCCCCCTACTTCACCGAGATCTACAACACCTATGGTTGCAACGGCGGTGACGTGATCTTCATGAGCATGGAGTACGAAGGTTCATGGGACCAGACCCACGATTTTGAAGTCGCCAATGCCGGTGACAATCCTGCACCCGCCATCTCCGGCGCGGAGGGCGGAGGATTGGCTGTTCACGGGGATTATAACATCGCCGCCTACCCCACCTTCATCCTCATCGATCCCGAGTGGAACATAGTGGAGCAAGACATCTGGCCGATGAATGTGGAAATTTTGGATGACGTCTTGCAATCCTATGGACTCGAGCAAATGGCCTGCACCTCTTCTATTGAAGATGTCGCCACCGTATCCATTGAAGCATGGCCCAATCCAGCCCATGATGCGCTTCAAGTGGAGGCGAAGCCCGGAACGCACTTGACCCTGCTCGACCTGCTCGGCCGGGAAGTCATCGCCACACAGGCGTTGCACAACCGCACCGTCATGGACCTGACGGCTGTGCCTGAGGGGAGCTACCTCCTTCGCGCACATTCCTCAGCAGCCACCGAGACCCGCAAGGTCATCGTCCGCCACTGAGGCCCTCCGCCCATTATCTTCGCGCCGCCGCTCCCCTTTGGGTTCGGCGGCGCATCATTTACAGCGGTTTCCACCATGTCCACTTCCGCCTCCGACCGACCGGTTCGCGTCAGGTTCGCACCGAGTCCCACAGGCCCCCTACACATGGGGGGCGTACGCACGGCCTTTTACAACTGGTTGTTCGCCCGCCGACACGGTGGCACCTTCATCCTGAGGGTTGAAGACACCGACCGCACACGGTTTGTAGACGGCGCCGAAGCCTACATAGAAGAGGCCCTCGCTTGGTGCGGTATTGCGCCCGACGAAAGCCCCTCTAAACCGGGTTCCTACGGTCCCTACCGGCAGAGCGAGCGCGGCGACCTCTACGCCCCTCGAGTGCAGGCGCTCCTCGATACCGGTCACGCCTACCGCGCCTGGGACACCCCCGAAGAAATCCAAGCACGCCGCGACGACGCAGAATCTACCGGCACGCCCTTCCAATACGACGCCTCTTCGCGTGCTTCCATGCGCAACGAACTCTCATTGAACACCGATGAAGTCGCCCAACTAGAAGCCGATGGTGCGCCCTGTGTTGTGCGCTTCAAGATGCCGGCGAGCGAGCCCGTGACCTTTACAGACGCCATCCGCGGCGCCGTCACCATCGACACCGCCGTCCTCGACGACAAGGTGCTGATGAAGGCCGACGGCTTGCCCACGTACCACCTCGCCAACGTGGTGGACGACCACCTGATGGACATCAGCCACGTCATCCGCGGCGAGGAGTGGCTCCCCAGTGCCCCCCTGCACCAGCTGCTCTACCGCGCCTTCGGCTGGACGCCCCCGACGTTTGCCCACCTGCCCCTCATCCTCAAGCCCACCGGCAACGGAAAACTGTCCAAGCGAGACGGCGACAAGGGTGGATTCCCCGTCTTCCCACTCCGCTGGACCGATCCGGCCACCGGCGCTGAAAGCAATGGCTACCGCGAGTCCGGCTACCTGCCGGAAGCCTTCATGAACATGTTGCTGCTGCTTGGGTGGAACCCCGGCACCGAGCAAGAACTGTTCTCCTTGGACGAAGCGGCCAAGGTGTTTGACCTAGACCGCGTCATCAAAAGCGGGGCCCGGTTCAACCCTGACAAGGCCAAGTGGTTCAACGAGCAGCACCTCCGCGCCACTCCAGTGGCCGACCTCGTGCCCGCTGCACTTGCCCTGTTTGCCGGCGAAGGCGCCGACTACACCGCCGACCAGACCGCCGCCGTGTTGGACATGATGCTGGAGCGCATCGCCTTTCTCGACGACCTCAAGGCCGCCACCTGGCTGCACACCGCCCCCACAGCCTTTCCCGAGAAAATGCTGAAAAAGCGCTGGAAGGACGATACCGACAGCATCCTACACGAGCTCGCCGACGAACTCCGAGCCGTGGAGCCGTTCGAGGCCGACCCTATTGAAGCCACCTTCAAGGCCTTCCTCGAGCGCAAAGAACTCGGCTTCGGCCAAGTCCTCCTTCCGTTCCGCATCGCCCTGACCGGTGAAGGCGGCGGGCCCTCCATGTTTGCCTTTGCCGCCTTCCTTGGCAAGGAGGCCACCCTCGACCGCCTCAGCACCGGCATGAACCTCATCGCCCAACAACGCACCGAAGCATGACCGGTCACCGCATAGACGTCCTGGGGCAACGGTTCTTCGCGCACCACGGCTGCCTGCCGGAGGAGGCCATCATCGGCCAGGAGTACCTGGTGGACGTGCGCATCTGGGTGGACTTAACCCCCAGCGCCGAATCCGACGACCTCGCCCAGACCGTGGACTATGTGGACGTCCACAAGATCTGCGCACGGGAAATGGCCATCCGCTCCAAGCTCGTCGAGCACGTGGCCGGTCGCATCCTCAAGGCCCTCCGCGCCGAGCTCCCCCTTACCGATACCATCGACCGCATCGAGGTGGAGATCACCAAGTTCGCCCCACCCATTGGAGGAGACTGCAACCGCATCACGGTCGTCCTTCAGGGGTAGCCACCGTCCCATTCTGTTTCGGTTCCGATGACAAACGTCATCGCGCGGACCTGCTGATTTCAGGCAACCTTTATGATTGAGAGCCGTCATATTCATACACCAGTTTCACCATGGCCCTTCTCTCCAATCCACGCGCAATACACACTGTCAAACTCATCATGTCCATCGTACTGGTCATGGCCTCGGTCAGCGACATGGCTGGCCAAGACGACTGTCCCTATGACCTGAATGGCGATGGAGTAACTACGGCCAATGAACTGCTGCTCTTCATGAGTGATTACGGAGTAGCCGGCAACACAGACTACGACTTCAACGACAACGGATATCGGGATTTCGAAGATGCGCTGATGCTCTCTCGCCATCTCGGCACCAACTGTCCGCAAGCCGAGGTCCAAGCAACGACTGGAATCATCTCCGGCCTCCTCATCGAACCTGTGGACACCCTTCAGCAGGATCTAATCGACGCCAACGACACCATTCCCGCCGGCGCCGTTACCTACCGGCTCTACGCTGAGGTCAGCAACCCAGAGGTCACCGTTGTCGGCGTGTGGGGCACCGCGGAATTCCCCTTGACGCTCAACGCTCCCGATGGATTGTTCTTCTCGGCACTACAGACTTCCAACAGCAGCTATTTCGCATCGAACATCGCGCCCGTCTTTTTTCCCATTTTCCCTACCTATGACAGAGCGTCCTGGTGGACCTTGAACCATGCGCCTGAGGAAGCGTTTCCATACTACCAGGCCCTCGGCAGCACTGCCGATTTCATGGACGATATGGATGACAGTTCCATCCAGTTCGATGCAGACATGGGGGACGGTTGGGTCGTCTTTGACTACATCAACACGTCCATGGAATGGCCGACAGCATCCAACCTGAAATTGCTCGGGCAGTTCACCACACTGGGCCAATCGGGCATCTGCGGGCAACTGAACCTGGAAGTCCGCACCCACTTTGATGGAGCGCCCACCCAGTTCGAACAGGCCTACGGACTGACCTTCTCCACACCTGGTGCAGACAGCCCCTGTGAATCCCTTTCCCCTTGTCCCGAAGGAGCCGACCTCGATAACGATGGCCTCATCGGAACTTCGGAAGTCCTGCTGATGTTGGCCGCATTTGGCGATGTCACCACCGGACCTGAAGACCTCAATGGAGATGGCTTGGTCAACGTCGGTGACCTCCTGCTCTTACTCGGATCGTTCGGGATGGTCTGCGACTGATCACAGCTGCATTTCCGGCACTTCTGCCGGGACAATCAGCGTTCCGGCCGTTGCGGCCTGGATCTCCTTTACTGTAACGCCTGGTGCCCGCTCCACAAGGTGGAAGGCCCCGTCGCGAATGTCGAGGACAGCCAGGTTGGTCACCACCCGCTTCACGCACGCCACGCCGGTCAGCGGCAGGCTGCACGCCGGCAACAGCTTGGAATCGCCGCGCTTGTTGGTGTGCATCATGGCGACCACGATGTTTTCGGCCGAGGCCACGAGATCCATGGCGCCGCCCATCCCCTTGACCATGCGGCCCGGGATTTTCCAGTTTGCGATGTCGCCCCCTTGGCTGACCTCCATAGCTCCGAGCACCGTAAGCTGCACGTGCTGACCACGGATCATGGCAAACGAGGTCGCACTGTCGAAATAGACCGCGCCGGGCAGCGCCGTGATGGTCTGCTTGCCCGCATTGATCAAGTCCGCATCGACCTCCGCCTCCGTCGGGAAAGGCCCCATGCCGAGGATGCCATTCTCGCTCTGGAATTCCACAGAAATGCCTTGGGGAATGTGGTTGGCCACCAGCGTCGGGATGCCGATGCCGAGGTTCACGTACCAACCGTCCTTGAGTTCCTGCGCGATGCGCCGCGCGATGCCGTTCTTGTCCAACATGGGTCAATCCAAATGTAACGCCCGCTCCATGAGCCGGCTGTAAAGGGCTTCCACCCGCTGAAGTTGCGCCGCTTCTACTGTGTCCTCCGCCTTTCTCTTCCGCATATGCGGTTCCAGATTCAAGGGCGCACCCACCACGCCAACCTCATCCAGCACTGCAGCCAAAACTTCAGACGGACGGCGGCTCCACA
>Ga0206130_10001837_pt1 | contig 30537 bp, 27 predicted proteins | sample Helgoland_Spring_9_FD_148637 | JGI IMG/M metagenome (GOLD analysis project Ga0206130, IMG submission 148637) | Pelagic subsurface seawater microbial communities from Kabeltonne, Helgoland, North Sea - Helgoland_Spring_Bloom_20160512_1 | ecosystem: Environmental > Aquatic > Marine > Epipelagic ...
GCTTTTAGGGCAGCGCACGGCGAAAGTTGGAAACTCGAACGTCCCGTCACCAGTTGTGATGGAAAGAACGGGCACAGAACTAAGCATTCTGCTAAATAGTCCCGGCAATAGAAATGCTTTGTCTGTTTCGATGCGGGATGGCTTGAGTGAGGCTTTTAGCCTGGTGGCGATGGATGAGTCAATTGAACGTGTTGTTGTTTCAGGTGCAGGGCCCTGCTTCAGCGCCGGCGGTGACTTGACGGAATTTGGCCTATCCAAAGATGTGGCCGAAGCGCACAGAACCAGACAGCTAAAAATGCCTGCACAATATTTGGCGGAACACGCCCGCCGCTATAGCTTCAATTTACACGGCGCCTGTATTGGTGCGGGCATAGAGCTACCGGCATTTGCCGGTCACATTTCGGCAAGCCGCGATGCTTTCTTTAAATTGCCCGAAGTGGCTATGGGCCTGATACCAGGTGCCGGTGGTTGCGTTAGCATTCCACGCCGTATCGGCCGTCATCGAACGAATTATCTTGCTGTCACAGGGATGGAGCTGTCCGCTGAAAAAGCGCTTTCATGGGGGCTGATTGATGAACTGGTCGACTAACACCTAACGTTAAATAGCGCGCGGTTCCCTAGTCCCTGGAATAAATCAATTCTCCATCTCTAATGGTCATCATGACATGGTCGCTTGATAAATCATTGCGCAACACCTGCCAGGGTGCATCCAAAAGGCAGCAATCGGCAGGTGCGCCGGGTTTGATGCTGCGGATCGATGAAGGAGCAAATAGTTCACCCAGGAAGCCATTTAGGGCAGACTCCGGTGTTATGCATTCGGTTTTGTTAAGTTGATGACCGCTCGACGTGGTGCGTTTTGTTGCGGCATCCATGGCTGCCCAGGGATCGGGGTGCCCAAAAGGTAGGTCAGTGCCAAACGCCGTAGGAACACCGGCCAGCATTAATGAGTTCGCCCGGTACAGAAACGCGTGCTCGGCCATTGGGATATCCTGAAGGTAAGCGTCGCCTCTTTCATGAACAAAGTTCGGTTGAGTGACCACGTTTAATCCAAGCTCGCAGAGTTGTTCAATCAGTGCTGGAGGTATCACGGATGCATGTTCGATCCGATCTCCGGACAGGGTGTTGGCGGATCGAAAGGCAGACAGGGTGTAAACTAACTCGACTTCGGTAACGCAATGGACCGCGACGTTACGGTGCTGTTGGTGACTCTCTTTGATTGTCGATACGAAATCGTCCAAGTCCGGTAGCGAGGAATCATGCAGATGAACTTTAGTTTCGCCGACGGATAGACGGGGAGTTTGGTTGAGGCCCGATAATGTCGGCCTGCCCGACATTCGTACCTTTTGCAAAAGATCCCGGCTGCGCTGTAGTTCACTAAACCACTGCCAGGTTTCCGGGTTGTTTGATGGTGTCATGTCGTTGAGGCCAGTAACACCGAACGCCGCTAATTGCTGACTTGCCAGTTTCACGGGCGGTAAATCAGACCGCGTCAAGTTGCCTAGCAATTCATCAACATCGTACAGGCGACCATCGTCACTGGTGAGTCGGGCTCGCTCGTGAGGCGCCAGTCTAAGAGCGGCATTGGCAATTATTTCCATGCCTAGGCTATTGAATATCCATAACCGCCCGGACCTGTGCTGGATTCTGATTGGGCGTTCCGGTGCCCAGGTATCCAGCCATTGGCGATCCAGTTGGCCGAGTACGCTTTCATGGTAGCCTGTGCCACGCAACCAATGACGACCTGGTTGCCGCTGCAAGGCAGACTTTAGATCTGCTTCTGACACGACATTGGGTGGGCCGCAATTGATTGATACCAGCGAAGCGGCATATGCGATCAGGTGGGTATGGTGATCGTGCAGACCGGGTATCAGCAGGCTCCCTTTAGCATCGATAACGGTTGCGCCATCTTGCAAGTGATTGGCGCTGGTAATGTCGATGAACCGGTCACCGACAATCGTTGCGTTGGTCAGCCGAGGCTTGCCGTCTGAATCTAGCAGTTCGGCATTGAGGAACTGTATGGTCTGGTCATTCGTCTTCAATGTTGAGTCATTTCCTGACAAGGTCTGGTTGGAGTTTACCGGTTTAGTGCCTCAAGGCGGTATCTTGCCTTTTTGAAAACTGATTAGTTAAGCTGTCTTTTCTACCGAAATGTTCTGGAAAACGTCACCTGGTTTTATCAATAGCAGTCGGTTACCGCGTGGCTGTAAATGTAGGCGCTAAAAAGCTGAGTTCGCTGAGTTTAAAGAAACTCTGATGTCGATAAGTTAATCTCTTTAGATGTGGCAATTGCGTCACCAGGTAATCCACGGCGTTAGCTGATCTTGGGTTGATCTGTTAACCCTGCTTATGAGATTGTTCAAAAAGTTTTGCCAAGCAAAGGAAATACCGTGAGCGACTATTTATTCTCTGGACTTAAAGTCATTGACTGTGCAACGGTCATTGCCGCACCGGCAGCCGCAATGATGCTGGCTGACTACGGTGCGGACGTCATTAAAATCGAACAGCCCGGTGAAGGCGATATGTTGCGGATGTTGGGTGATATACCAACAACTCCCTATGCTGACAGCGATTGGTTCTGGCAGTTAGACGGTCGAAACAAACGGGGCGTGGCATTGGATTTGAAACAACCAGCGGGGATGGAAATTCTTCGCAAGCTGGTCGCTGGTTGTGACGTCTTTATCACCAATCAACCCTACTCGGTTCGAGAATCCCTAGGCATTACCTATGAGGATCTCAAACCGTTAAACCCTGGCATGATTTACGCATCCCTCACTGCGTATGGAGAAAAGGGACCCGAGCGCAAGCGTAAAGGGTTCGACCAGTTGGCTTACTGGGCAAGAAGTGGACTGATGGAACTGATGAGAGAGCCTGGAACAAGGCCGACTCAGGGTCTTCCCGGGATGGGTGATCATCCTACCGGTGTCGCCTTGTATGCGGGAATTGTGACTGCCTTGTTGAACCGAGAACGTTGCGGCGAGGGCAGTCTGGTAGAAACGTCACTTCTCGCCAACGGCCTTTGGTCTGCCGCCGGTATCGCGCAGGGAGCGATGGCCGATGGTGACATGCCGTTGTATCGCTCATTGAATGAAAGTCCGCCGGCCATGATGCTTCCCTACCAAACCCTTGACGGGCGGTGGTTACAGTTCAATATGATCCGCAACGAAGACTTACAAAGTCTGCTTTTTGTGGCGTTGGAGGCCCCTGAGATTTTGGCTGACTCCAGATTCAGCAGCCAGGAGTTGATGTTTGAAAATCGCGAGTTATTGGGGCTCGAACTGCAAAATATCATCGAACAACAAACAGCAAAACACTGGCTCACAATCTTTGATGCTTTTGAGTTACCCGTGAATCTCGTTGCTCTGGTGGAAGAAAGTAAGACCGATCCACAGGTACTGCAGAATCAGATGGTGGTCGCGCCAGAAGACGTCAGGATTAAAACACCGCTCATTATTGAACACCCGATTCAAATATCCAATGTACCGAAGGTGGGGCCCATTTGCGCACCGGCCTTGGGTGAACATACGAACGAGGTATTGGCGGATCTTGGGTACACAGTAGAACAGGTGACCAGACTTCGAGAATCCGGGGTTATTTAGATTCGGAGGTAAGGCAAGGAACGTGGCAGTTGGCCTAACAGATGCTTAGTAAGCAAGGGGGCAAGTGGGGCTGTCCTTCATAGCTGAGGCTGCTGCGGCGCAGCGCGTGGCGTAGCGCGTGGCGTAGCGCGTGGCGTAGCGCGTGGCGTAGCGCGTGGCAGCGAACGTTGTTTCGGTTGCGCTCAGGATAATCGTTGCCGCAAAGTGAAATTCCATTCACTGATGGGTTTGTGCGAAACTCGTAATTTATGAAGTAGGAACAAGATATGAAACTTAAGGGAAAAATTGCCGCAATAACCGGCGGTTCTGCGGGCATAGGGTTGGCTATTGCGATAGCCTTTCTTCGAGAAGGTGCTAGTGTCGTGATTATGGCAAGAGACGCTGTCAAAGGGGCGGCGGCAGTTGAGCAACTCGGTGGTGACGAGCGCTCGGCATTTATCAAGGGAGATGCCACTGTACAAGCCGACATCGAACGCTTTGTTGATGGCACTATCGAGCGTTTTGGGCGCATTGATATTTTGGTGAACAACGCGGGTGGCGCAGGCGAATTACTGCCACTTGTTGATTTGACCGATGAATCTTTCGATTACACAATGAAGCTCTGTGTGTATTCAACTTTTTGGGCGACCCGTCGGGCGCTGCGGCCTATGATTGAGCAACAATTTGGCCGCATCATCAACATTTCATCGGTTGAAGGTAAAATTGGCAAGCCGGTTTTTTCCTCCTACACGGCGGCGAAACATGCTGTTAACGGTTTGACTAAATCCACGGCTCAGGAAGTAGGTACGGACGGAATAACCGTGAACGCCATTTGTCCCGGGCTCATTATCACCGACATAATCAAAGCCGACGGCCCCGCCACAGCGAAAGCAATGAACCTGACGTTCGATGAGATGGTTGATTTATTTTCCCAGGAATCGGCCATCAAGCAGCCCAACAAAGTCGAACAAGTTGCTGAAACTGCATTGTTATTGGCATCAGACGTAGGTGAAGGTATCACCGGCGCCACATGGAGCGTTGATGGCGGCACGGCGCCGTACTAGCGTTGCATTAAGGTGGTAAGACGATATTAATTGTTAATTGTTGTTGTACCTTAGGCGAAACGCAGCCAGTTCGTCTAAGGCCCACATCTCCAGCGATAGACCGTAAGCCAGCGTGTCGACTCTTGACGTTAATCTCGACGGGTATCGTGATGGCTCAGCCACGTGATTTCTACGCAACGGTGGCGTAAATTTGGCTAAAAATCTCCCATCACCGTTTTCCCCCGGTCGTTGTAAGCTGTAGTTACCCTTTTCGTTCTTCTTTCTTCTTTCTTCCCTCAGTCAACCCCCTGCATGACTGACGCTGTTGCGCTGCGAGAGGGCATGGGGGCGGGGGGCGGGTGAATTGCCACCAAGTATATTTTGGCGAGACATTGCAGCCACAGAATATTGTACATATCATGCGCATAGTTTACTCTTCGTAAAAAGTACGCAAGCATAAACAGTCAAAGAATGTGAAGTTCGAAGGCATCAAAAGCATCAAAAGCATGAGAAAACCCAGAGGAAAACCAAAGCAAGCGCTGGTCTTAAAAGTAACTAATGGGGCGTATTTGATCCGCCTTAAAATACACAATGGCTTTATGAGAATTGGACATGCGGTCGTGGTGTTAGCGTTGAGTACAGCGTTGTATGGCTGTGCCCCGGACGTATCGGTGGACTATTCCGGCCCTATCGATGACTGGCCCCAGGCCGGTGGAGCTAAAGGTGGTGGCCATTATTCAGACGTTACCCAAATCACTAAAGACAATGTGGCTGGACTCAAAGTAGCCTGGACCCACCGCTCAGGCGACTTTCACGAGGGCGGCAATACCATCGATGGGGTAGTCCCGGGCGAACCCTTTCAGACCTCTCTGCAGGTTACGCCAGTGTTGTTTGACGGTACTCTCTTTTATTGCACGCCCTACAACCGTGTGTTCGCCCTTGACCCGAACACTGGCATCGAGCGTTGGTCTTATGACCCCGAAGTCTCTGAAGAAAGTCGCGGTGGGCCCTGCCGAGGGGTTGCCACCTGGGCAAGCACTTTGGTGCCGGTGGGCGCCGCTTGCCAAACACGTATTCTAACCGGCACGGTGGACGGTCGTTTGATCGCTCTTGATGCCAGGTCTGGTCAACTCTGCGATGACTTTGGTGATAGTGGGACGGTCAACGTCCTTGAGGGGTTAGGCGAACATCCTCTTGGTGAGTATAAGTTGACGACTCCGGGCGGGATTATCGGTGACCTGATCGTGATCGGTGGAGCGATCTCTGACAACCTGAAGACAACAGTCCCGGGTGGTGTCGTGCGCGCCTATGACCTAAACACTGGTGAACTCGTATGGTACTGGGATCCGATTCATCCTGAACAAGAACCGGTGCTGGTAGGTGACGAACAAAAATATCAACGTGGCACGAGCAATGTCTGGTCGTACATCTCAACAGACGAAGAGCTGGGTCTTGTGTATGTGCCCACGGGTAATACGTCTCCCGATTACTACGGTGGCCATCGTGACGGCCTTGACTACTATTCTAGTTCGATCGTTGCGCTTGACGCGAAGACCGGTAAGGTGCGGTGGCACTTTCAAACGGTCCACCACGACCTTTGGGATTACGACCTACCGTCGCAACCCACGCTGTTCGATATTACGATTGATGGCTCGGTCGTGAAAGCCCTGGCGCAGACAACCAAGATGGGGCACGTGTTTGTGTTGGATCGCACAAATGGCGAGCCGGTCTATGGGGTCGAGGAAAGACCCGTTCCACAGGGCGCCGTTGCGGGAGATTTCACAGCGCCCACTCAACCGTTTCCTATCCGACCACGCAACCTGGTTGACTCTAATTTTGGGGAAGAAGATGTTTGGGGCTTTACGCCTTGGGATCTTGGCGCCTGCCGCGACATGATGGGTAGCATCCGTTCCGAGGGTCTCTTCACGCCGCCTGGCCTGCAAGGTTCCATTCACTATCCTAGCGCCGTTGGCGGGCAGAATTGGGGTGGGCCTGCGGTGGACCCCGAACGTGGACTGTTAATTGTGAACTCTCTGCACATGGCCAGTATTATTCAGTTGGTACCCCGCGCTGAGTGCGAGGTTGCCGAAACGAAGCGGCTTGAGGATCCATTGGGCTCGAAGTATGCGATGCTCGAAGAAAGTGCCGGCACGCCCTATTGCGACGTGCGTTGGATGGGCTTTTTCTCACCGCTGGAGGTGCCATGCACGCCACCACCGTGGGGTACTATAGCGGCCATCGACTTGCAGGCGGGCGAAGTCGTTTGGCAAGTTCCGCTGGGCACGTCGCGAGATTTGGCACCGTTTCCGTTATGGTTCATCGAGGGTGCGCCAAACATGGGCGGGCCAATCACAACCGCCTCTGGGCTCACGTTTATCGCAGCCACCTCAGATTTTTTCCTGCGGGCGTTCGATAGCGCAACGGGTGTTGAACTTTGGAAAGGTCGCCTACCCACAGGCGGACAGGCGACACCTATGACCTATCGCATGGGTCCGGATGATAAGCAGTACGTTGTTATCGCAGCGGGCGGTCACTGGGGATTGGGGACGCCCCCCGGCGATCACATTATTGCGTTTGCGCTACCCTAATCAAGAAATGCGGAGAGTTGCTGCGGAACTTGATTAGCTGCTTGGTAGCCACCGGGTTATTCGGTTTAATGAGCAGGGCGATGAGGTTGAATAGCTTCAACGGAATGGGTGGACGAGCGATTAGAAAAAAAATAACATATTTAAAAACTCGCGTTGGGGGCAGTAATGATAAGGTCAATTTCTAGCAGAGTCTTGGCTCTGGTCGTTGCCCGGCATCCTGGTCTATGCGGGCGGCGTAATTCAATAATTACAATTCAACATCAGAACGGAGAAATTCCATGGATCTAACCAACGCCGACATGCTTCGAATGTTCGAACAAATGACCCGCATCCGTGAATTCGATGAGCGCGCCGGGTTGTTAATGGAGCAAACAAGAGTCCACGGCTCGGTTCATCTCTACTGCGGCGAAGAGGCAATAGCCGTAGGAGTTTGTGAAGCGCTCAATGACGACGATTACATTACCTCTACACATCGTGGCCATGGGCACCTTATTGCTAAGGGCGGTGATGTGGAGCGCATGTATGCTGAACTGTTCGCCAAGGCCACGGGTTACAATGGTGGTAAGGGTGGCTCCATGCACATGGCGGCGCTAGATCTGGGCATAATTGGTGCCAACGGGATAGTCGCAGCGGGGCTCCCGATAGGGTTGGGTGTCGCGTTCGCCAGTCAGTATCAAGATAACGACCGCGTCACCGTCTGTTTTTTCGGTGACGGTGCCACGAATGAAGGCGCGTTTCATGAAGCGATGAATATGGCCGCCATACTCAAAGCGCCCATGGTATTTGTCTGCGAAAACAATGGTTATGGCGAATGGTCTACTGCTGAATCGACAACGTCGGTGGCCGATGTTGCTGATCGTGCAGCGTCCTACGGAATTCCGGGAGCCATTGTCGATGGCATGGACGTTGCCGCGGTACACGAGGCCGCAATAGAGGCCATTGCGCGTGCCCGCAGCGGTGCCGGGCCGACGTTGCTGGAGTGCAAAACCTACCGTTACTACGATCATGTAGGCCGGGATTTTGGAATACTCCAACGGGACCCGGATGAAATCGCTCGGTGGCGTGCGCGTGATCCGATAACACATTGGCGAGAGACGCTCATTCGTCACGGGGTGTTCGACGCCAAAACGGCCGACGCTGTAACAGCGGGTATCGCCGCAGACATGGACCGCGCGATTGCCGCTGCGGAGAAGGCGCCGGATCCACATCCCGATGCCTTATATACAGACGTCTATTCGGAGCCCACGGTATGACCAATAAAACAATGACTGCAGCGATTAACGAGGCCATTGATCAGGAAATGAGCCGTGACGATAGAGTGTTTGTGGCCGGTGAGGACGTGCGCGTGGGTGGGCCCTTTGGCACCGAAGCGGGTTTACATGCCAAATACGGCGACCAACGAATTCTTAACACCGCTATTTCTGAATTGGCCCTTACAGGTATCGGTGTAGGTGCGGCGGCGGTTGGACTTCGACCTATTATCGAAATCATGATCATGGATTTTGTCGCGGTATCTATGGATCAGATCGTCAATCAGATGGCCAAGATGAAATATATGTTAGGTGGCCAAGCGACCCTGCCTATCGTGGTGACGACCCACGCTGGAATCGATAGCAGTAGCGCGGCTCAGCATTCAGGCAGCCTGGAAGCCTGGTTCTGTCACGTACCCGGTTTGAAGGTGGTTATGCCGTCCAATGCTTATGACGCCAAAGGTCTTTTGACCGCGTCGATTCAAGACGACAACCCGGTAATTTTCATCAGCAACAAACGCTGCATGGCAGGCATTATGGAAGTGCCTGATGAACCTTATGCTCTGCCATTGGGGGTTGCGGAGGTCAAGCGCAGCGGCAGTGACGTTACGATAGTGGCACTTGGGCAATTGGTGGTAGACGCGCTAACAGCTGCCGACGAATTGGCGAAAGAGGGCATCAGTCTGGAGGTGGTAGACCCGCGTACGCTATCACCGATGGACATGACCACGATATTGGCGTCAGTGCAAAAAACCAGTCGTGCCGTGGTGGTTCATGAAGCGGTACGAAACTGTGGGATAGGCGCAGAGATCGCGGCCACTATCGCCGATGAAGCCTTTGACTACTTGGATGCGCCGGTGAAGCGAGTCGGAGCGCCTTTTACGCCGGTACCCTTTGCGCCGGCGTTAGAAAAAGAATACCTCCCTGGCGCACAGGAAATTATCGACGCCGTACGCTCGCTTTACAGCTAACAGTGAGCTTCCAGCAAGTCCAATTGCCTTGTCCGATTGGACTTGCTGGTCGAGGCAGCCACGACGTAATTTTCCTGCGACGATAAAGTATGGAGTGAAATATGGAGACGACTGAAGCAATAGTACAAGGCCGGTTCGCGATTGAAGACATCATGTTGCGATACGCTGAGGGTATCGATATCGGCGATATGGAGTCAGTCGGTAGGGTTTTCGCGAAAGGTAAGATGGTAATGCCTGATGGGTCACGTCTGGTCGGAGAGCAGGCGGTGTTTGAGCACTTTTCCGAGCTCATTATTTTCTATGACACTGACGGCAATGTGGTTCCGTATGTGCGCCGCCAGTGCACGCCACGTACCCGGCACCTCACCAGTAATATCATCTACGAGTTCAATCCAGCGGTGAATCAAGTCAACGTTCGCAGCTATATAACCTGCTACCAAACCATCGGCGACAAAAACGAAATCATCTTCGGTGGCCGCTACACGGATTCCTTCGAGCTGGATGGGCAAGGCTGGCATTTGGTTAGCCGTTCGATCCTGGGTGACAACATCGGTGACACCAGCCACCATTTGAAGGCCTGAGGCTAAAAGCCCTTAGAACATAATAAGCGCTCGGGCTTAGTTAAAAAGCGTCACTTTGTTAGAAAGTCTTACCGTCATTGAGAAAAATACCTATTTGTACGGCATCGACATAGCTGATCGGCGGTGACGCCATTTTGTTTCCGGGATAATAGGCCTGTGGGTTTGTCAGAAAGGCTGCAATCGTAAAGTAGTCCCAGACCACGCGAGTTTTATCATCGGCCAACGCTGCCGAATACGAATATCCGGGTAGGCTGCCAGATCGGCGACCTGCGAGCCCATCCAGAAGTGGGCCAATTCCGCTACCAGTGCTCTCTCCGCGGGTATGGCAGGTTCCACAATTCTGCACAAACAGGGACTCGGCATGGACTGGGTCGTAGCTGACACTTTCCGCAGCAACGGTTTCATCACTCTGCATAACGCCATGCTGTTTCATCGTGGCCTCTAGATCGGCACCCACGGGCATATTGAATGGTTGGGCAACGCTTGCCAACTCTTCCGCGGCTGGTTGTCCCGGCCGGATGCGGAGAATTTTGCCGTTAGAAGAGTCCGTTATGGCATAGATAAAACCATCAGGCCCGGTTTCCACCGAGCGGATACGTTCATTGAAGTCCGCCAGTAATCGCTCTTCATGCAGGAGTTTGCCATCGCTAATTCTTAGCCGCCGGATCGCCTGACCAGACAGCGCGCCGATGAACAAATCCCCCTGCCAGGCAGGGAATGCACTGCCGTCGTAATAAGTGAGGCCTGAAGGTGCGATCGAGGGACTCCAAACCACGACAGGGTCTACGAACCCTGCAGCGGTCTGCTCGTCCGACATCGCACGTCCGGAATAGTCAAAACCCCAGCTCAACAACGGCCAACCGTAATTTCCACCTGCTTCAAGTACGTTCAGTTCATCGCCGCCCAAGGGGCCGATGTCTATAACCCATAATTGACCATCGTCGCCCAAAGCAAAGCCACCCGGAGACCGAAAACCGGTCGCCAACAGTTCTGGCTTTGCGTTGGGATCGGCTACTGCCATTGCGTTGTCATTTGGGATCGTGCCGTCCCGATTAATTCTGATGATCTTGCCGATGTGTCCATCGACGCGTTGCACCATACCGCTACCCGGTTGACCGCTCGACCCGATTCCGACGATCAGTGTCTTATCTTGAAGAAATTGCATGCGCGTGATGTTCGGGCCACCGGTTGGCGCAGGTGGAAACGTGCTGAACAGTTCTTCGCCATCAACAAGCTGGTTGCCCTCCAACATAGCCCTATAGACGACGCCGACCCTCGCGGTCGACGTGCCCCGGGTATAGGTGAGGTACAGATATGGGCTGGTCTCAAAATCCGGATCAATTTTTATATCGAGCACACCATCGTAAGGACTGGCCGACATCACCTCCGGTACGCCTTCAAGCTCTGCGACAATTTTGCCGTCACGAACCATCTTAATCTTGCCCCGCCGCTCAGTGACTAAGAGAGTGCCGTCGGGGAGCCAGGTCATCGACCAGGGAAAATTCAGCTGAGTGACATAGTCTTCAACCCAGTACTTTTGTTCGAAACTGCCAGGCTTGGTCTCGCCAACCTCTTCAGAAGAGCAGCCGAAAAGTACCAGAAAAATCGTAGTGAGTAGGGCCACTTGTATTCGTTGCTTAATCATTGCTTCTTAGTCCTTTGGTCATATTTCATCGTGACAGCTGTGCACAACATTTGACGTCGATTGTTTAAGTCTCGACCTTAGTGTATTGGTTTTCAATATTTATCTTGGTTCTAGTGATTCTCTGAGATATTGACCGTTGCGTCCGTTCGGGCTCGTTAGTCCAGGTGCTTGCTTTAAAGCTCTTCATTTCGAGCTCTTCATTTCGAGCTCTTCATTTCGAGCCCTTCATTTCGAGCATCGGAATAGGTGCCAAGGCGTATTGTACATATTATGCGCATAGATTAGTCTGCAAATATTCTTCCAAAGAAAGGTACGGACATGATTATCCAGGCTGTCAAATGAGCGAAGCATACCCTGATGTCGCCTGGAGTGACCGACTGGTCATCAACGGCGCTCTGACCAGAGGTGCAGGTTCGACAATTACAATTGATAACCCTGCAACCGGCGAGCCGATCCTGGCGCTGAACCAAGCGTCCGTGGCACAGGTGGATGATGCCGTCAGGGCAGCGAGAACCGCCTTTGATTCTGGTCTGTGGGCAGACGGTGGGCAACGTCGTGACGTATTGTTGCGCCTCGCCGATCTGTTAGAACAACATCAGGCTGAAATCGGTGCGGCCATCATTGCCGAGGTTGGCACACCGCAAAACTTGATTGCACCCCTGCAGTTAGGGGTTCCGCTGGCGGCGCTGCGATACTATGCCGAAATGGCGATCCAGGACCACACACAAGATCTCGGGTCTGATCTTGCCGGAGATAGCGCCAGTATCGTTCGGCAGTTACCTGTTGGTGTGGTCGCGGCGATCACCGCTTATAACTATCCGATTTTGATGCTGGGCCTAAAAATCGCGCCGGCCTTAGCCGCTGGTTGCACCGTTGTTGTGTTGCCCTCGCCGCAAACACCACTAACGACCTTGTTGTTTGGCAAGCTGCTTCGGCAAGCCGGTGTGCCAGATGGCGTCGTCAATATTGTGGTCGGGGCAGAAGACGTAGGCCGCGCGCTCACTGAACATCCAGGTGTAGACAAAATATCGTTTACTGGCTCTGTACCGGTGGGCAGTGCTGTCATGCGCCAGGCGGCGAGCCAGATTACCGGTGTGGTATTGGAGCTCGGAGGCAAGTCGGCTTCTATTGTTCTGCCTGGTGCGTCGCTCGAAGCATTGATGGCGCCGATACACCTTCGCTACCTCCGTAATGCGGGGCAGGGCTGCGCCTCGCCAACACGCATACTCGTGCAGCAGGACCAAATGGATGAGTTTGTCACCTTGAGCCAGGCGTTCTTTCCTTCCGTTAAGGTCGGTGATCCAACGGCAGTCGATACAGTGTGTGGTCCATTAATTAGTGAGCATCATCGCAATCGCGTGGAAGGTTACGTGCAACGGGCGGTTGCGGCTGGCGCCAGAGTCGTTGCCGGTGGAGGGCGCCCGGATATTGCCCATGGCTGGTACATGAACCCCACGTTGATAGCGGGGGTGGACAACAGTGATGAAATTTGCCGAGAAGAGCTGTTCGGCCCGGTGGGAGTTGTGTTGCCCTATCGCGATGTAGACGATGCGATTACGATCTGCAATGACAGTCATCTAGGGCTCGCGGCCGCCATCTTTGGACCCACCAAACAGGCAATAACCGTCGCCAATAGGTTAAGGGTCGGCTCCGTTTACATCAACGGCGGAGGTGCCATTCGCATGGAGGCACCAATGGGTGGGCTTAAGCAGAGCGGCATAGGCCGCGAATATGGAGAAGCTGGCTTCAAAGAATATCTGGAGCCGCAACACATTCAATGGTCTACGCCCTAACGCCTGGACACTTCAACACTTCAACACTTCAACACTTCAACACTTCAACACTTCAACACTTCAACACTTCAACACTTCAACACTTCAACACTTCAACACTTCAACACTTCAACAAGCTAGAAGGTTTAACGATCGACGCAGCCAGTAGTCGGCTGCGGGTGGTGCCTAACAGCGCTCTATTTCAGTCTCAAGACAGATGGGTAAATCATATTGTACATATTATGCGCATAGTTTAATCTACGTCTGAATAAAGGCATTTGCGAGCTCGTATTTAGCCTATAGGAGGCGCCAAGCATGACCGATTCAACAGATAATTATGCTGATAACTATGATGATGTCATGCAGTACAGCCTGGAGGAAGGCAGTGAAAAAGGGCTGGTAGATTCCCAACGCGAATTGGTCTTTATGTGGACAACAAAGGCGGCTGAACCTGTGGGCGTTGTTCAGTGCTACCTCTTTCATGAAGGCAAATTCTGGATGACCTGTACTGAGTCGCGCAAGCGCGTTCCCGCATTGCGCCGCGATTCGAATAGTTGTATCTGTATCAGTGAAAAAACATCGGAAACCAATCCTGGGCTAGTTGGTTATGCCCCGGGAAGAACAGTGACCTATAAAGGCACGACCAAGGTGCATGATCCTGCAGATCGCGAGGTCAAAGATTGGTTCTATCGCGACTACGCGCAGAATATGCATGGTCCCTCTGGTCAAGATGCTGTGGACCAATTCATCGAGTATCTAGATACCCCAACACGCGTTGTGCTGGAGTTTACGCCAGGCAAACGAATTGGGTATGACGGCGCTAAAATGGTAGAGGCAACGAAGCCGATATTTTCCGATACAGGAGATTGATGCCACTTGGTGACAATTAAACGTGGGTCAAAGCTGGCTGAAACGCTAGCTAAAGATATCTTAATGCAAATTTGCCAGGACGGTGTGGTCATTGGCAGCCAGCTCCCGAGCGAAAGTCAGATGCTTGCCGACTATGGAGTTGGACGCGGATCCTTACGTGAAGCCCTTCGTATATTAGAGATTCACGGAATCATTCGAGTCAAGGCGGGGATTGGCGGCGGTCCCATCGTGCTGGGTGCGACCACGAAAGACCTGGGTAGAATGGCCACGATATTTTTTCAAGCGAGTAACGTCAGCTTTCGGGAAGTGATCGATGCGCGCCTCGTGCTTGAGCCGATGCTGGCGCGCTTGGCCGCCACACAGTGTGAACCCTTTCAGGTGGATGAGCTTCTCGCTGCACAAACCTCAACCGAAAGCGATCAGGCTTACCTTCAGACCAGTGCAGGTTTTCACCGCAAAATTGCCGCGATGTCGAGTAACCGGATTCTCAGTCTATTTAGCCACGCGATTGAAGACATTTTTCATGAGCGGGTGATTGGCATGTTGTTTCCTTCAGAAAAGCGCAATGAGGTCGTGTGCGCCCACGATGCGATTGCAGCAGCAGTTGCAGCCGGAGATCCGGATGCTGCGGAGCAGCTGATGCGGGATCACATGATCGAGTACGTACGATATGTAGAAGAGCGCTACCCCGCGCTCATGGATGAGATCGTTACCTGGCAATAATGATCAGGCGAATGTCGTGTTCGTCGATGTGGCCAATCCGGCTACCAATGGACGGTGTTTGGACGAGCAGGGAGGATTAGCATGAGTACTGTAAAACTGGATTCTGAACGTGTAGAGGCTAACCCACCCGGTGCCTACACCGGCGTTCGGGTACTCGATTTGAGTATGTATTTGGCCGGGCCATATTGCTCGCGGTTAATGGCTGATATGGGCGCAGATATCATCAAGGTCGAACCACCTTCTGGAGATTTTCTGCGTTCGGCGCCGCCGATGCGTGATGACTCAAGTGCCTACTTTGGTCACCTTAATTGCGGTAAACGCAGCGTCTGTATTGATCTAAAACAGCCCGAAGGCATTGAAATCATCAAGCGATTGCTGGAGGAAACCGATGTCTTGCTGGAGAACTTTCGACCGGGTGTGATGGCGCGCTTTGGTCTTGATTACGAGGCCGTGAAGCTTATTAAACCTGACATTGTTTACTGCTCTGTCTCCGGTTATGGGCAGACGGGTCCCAGTGCAAGCTTGCCGGCCTTCGCGCCAATAATCCACGCTTCAAGCGGTTTTGAAATGCAGTCTATTCGTTATGAAGCGGATATTGAGCGCCCCATTGCAAATCGCAATTGCATGGCCGACTACCTGGCGGCGACTCATGCTCTGGCTGGCATCGGTGCAGCATTGTTTCGGCGGGCAACAACCGGCAGAGGGGATTATCTTGATGTTGCGCTCATGGACACTGTGCACAATGCAATGGGTTACGAATATGTTGATGCTCAGTTCCCAGGCCAAACAACACCGACCTTCAGGCCAATGCGTACACTCGATGGTTTTATCTCGATGGCTCCGGTGTCTGAAGGAAATTTTAAATCGCTGACCAGGGCTGCCAATCGTCCTGACTGGCTTGAAGATCCACGATTTGTCACGCGCGAGCAACGAATTATTCACTGGCAGGCCTTTCTGGATGTCATCGAATCATGGACAAAAACTATCACGAGTGTACAAGCAGAATCGGCCCTCGCCCGTGAGGGTTGTCCTGCTTCCACCTATCGTTCCATTGCCGAGTCGCAGGTTGATCCTCAGGTTCAAGCGAGAGGTTCTGCCGTAACGGTCGAAGATGCAAGTGGTACTTACCAGGTAGCGAACTGTCCCATTCAGTTCACTGATGCGACAGCAGACGCAAGGAAAACAGTTCCGCTATTGAGTGAACATGCGCAAGAGATTCTCGTCGCAGCCGGATATTCAATCGATGAGGTCAAGGCGTTGCGTGCGGCCTGTGTGATAACCTAACTAATTAATTAAGGGGTATTGAAATGAAGAGTGTGAAACTGGGAACGGGGTTAGCCTTTTGGGGCGATTCACTTCGGCCCGCCATCGATATGGTTGAGCGTGCAGATATTCAATATCTCTGTTGCGATCATCTGGCTGAGCTCACCATGTCAATACTTAGTAAGCAGAAGTCCCGTAAACCGGATCTTGGCTATACCACCGATATTATCCCCTTTCTGCGTGGCGTACTGCCAAAGTGCCATGAACGTGGTATCAAAATCATCTCTAACGCGGGTGGGTCGAACCCTGAAGCCTGTGCGCAAAAGGTCATCGAACTATGCCGAGAGCTTGGTCTGCACGGTATGAAAGTCGCAACGGTGACGGGCGATGACATTATGGATCGCATCGATGGTTTACTTGAAGACGGTATCGAGTTGGCTAACACGGACACCGGTCAACAACTTTCCGATATCCGCGACAAGGTGACACAGGCTAATGTCTATATTGGCTGCGACGGTATTGTTGAAGCGCTTGAGCAGGGCGCTGATATTGTTATTTGTGGTCGCGTTACTGATGCCGCATTGTATCTTGGTCCGATGCGACACGAACTAGGTTGGGCAGCCGACGATTGGCAGAGCCTGGGTGCTGGCACAGGCGTTGCACACTGTATTGAATGTGGTGGTCAGGCCAGCGGCGGTCTGTATTCAGGCGGTTGGCAAGACATGAACAGCCTCTCATCGCTGGGGTATCCGGTGACAGAAGTATTTGAAAACGGCGAAGCGACGCTGTCAAAAACACCCCAAACCGGTGGAGCCGTGACCGTCGGCACCGTGAGCGAGCAACTAGTTTACGAAGTACTTGATCCCGCTAATTATTTAACAGCGGACGTCGTGTCTGATGTGAGTCAGATCAAGCTGGATCAGGTGGGTCCTGATCAGGTACACATCCATAATGTTAAGGGTAAACCCGCACCGGAAACCCTGAAAGTGAATATGGGATACCGTGCTGGGTTTGTTGGCGAGACACAATTCACTTACACCTGGCCTGATGCCGTAAAAAAAGCTAAGGCTGGTCTAGCGTTCCTCAATGAACGATTGGAACAGGTTAATTTCCAATCGACTCACACGCGTGTTGAGTATCTTGGACATAATTCCATGTGGGGGCCTGAAGTCTGTGATCCACCTGATGATCCTGAAATTGAAGAACTTGTTGTACGGTTTGCAGCACGATGCCCCACTAAAGAAGAGGCCCAAAAGGTCTTTACTGAAAGTGTACCGCTTTACAATAATGGCCCGGCGGGGGCGAGTGGCATCGGAACTCGACCGCCTATCAAAGAGCTTTATGGCATTTGGCCTTGTCTTATTCCGCGCGAGTTAATCACGATCAAAACAACGGTCACGGAGGTGACAGCGTGACTCTTCGAGTGTGGGACCTTGCCCATGGACGCTCGGGCGACAAAGGCGATATTTGTAACATTGGTCTTATTGCGCGAAGCGATGAGGCTTACAAAAGGCTCTGCCGACAGGTCACAGCTGAGCGTCTTCAAGATCATTTCGGTGAGTTGATCAAAGGCGGTGTCGATCGCTATGAATTACCTAACATCAATGCGCTTAACTTTGTCTGCAAAGGTGCGCTTGATGGAGGTGGCACACTGTCGCTTCGATCTGATCATCTTGGCAAGGTGATGTACACATGGTTGTTACGTATGGAACTTGATGATGAGTAATGGGCACACTGATTCTAGCCAAGCGTCGGCCGCATCCGCTGAAGACCTGGCGGCGCTTCGATCCGTTCTTCAAAAATTTTGCGCCGAAAACATCCGTCCACGAATACGTGAACTTGAAGACGCTGAGCAATTCCCACGAGAGCTATACAAAGCGCTAGGAGCGCTCGGCGCTTTTGGTTGTATTTTTCCTGAAGAGCTTGGCGGCTCAAACATGGGATTTGAAGCGCTAGCGCTGGTAGCAGAAGAACTCGCTTACGCATACCCGCCGGTGAGTGCAGCAATGAATCTTCAGGCCGCGACGGTACCGCTGACGATTAAAAATTGGGGGCGGCCAGATCAGGTGAGCAAATATGTCGCCGGACTCATCAATGGCACAGTGCTTGGTAGTAATGCCATGACGGAGCCAGACGGTGGCACGGATTTGTTGGGCGCAATGCGCACAACGGCGACACGTGATGGCGATGACTACATCATCAATGGAAGCAAAATGTGGATCACCAACGCCAACGTCGCAGATGTTGTCATTGTTTATTGTAAAACTGACACGACAGCCAGGCACAAGGGTGTCAGTGCCTTTTTGGTAGACACAACGACCCCCGGGTTCGAAGCGAACCGAGTTAAATGCCGAGTACTCGGTAATTTGATGCCAACCAACAGCCTGACCTTTACCGATTTGCGCGTCCCGGCGGATTGTATTCTGGGACAAGAAGGCGAGGGCTTCAAAATTGCAATGAACGCGATGGACTTTGGGCGACTGGTTGTTGCTGCACGTTCGCTTGGCCTCGCTCGAGCCTGTTTTGATGCCAGCGTTGAATACGCTGACCTGCGCCAGGCCTTTGGTGAGAAGATCGGCTCCTTCCAGATGATCAAACATCAGATCGCTGATATGGCAACGGAGGTCGCAGCGGCAACGGAGCTCGTCTACAAAGCCGCCAGAATGTTTGACCAGGGCGTAGCAGCAACCAGGGAAGCTTCAATTGCCAAGTATTTTGCCGGCGAAGTGTGCAATCGCGCAGCCCAGGCAACGACAGAAATTTTTGGTGGTTATGCTTACTCAGATGAACTGCCAATATCCATCTATCTTAATTACGCCAAGCTCTGGCAAACCGGCGAAGGCTCAGCCAATCTCCAGCGCATTCTGATTGCAGACGATGCGCTGGGATGGAAACCGATGGATCGACACAGTCGACCGTCAAAAGAGGCAGGTAAATAGACATGTCAGGTTGGCAAAATATACTGGTTGAACGTGATGGGAGCCTGGGCAAGATCACATTAAACAGACCTGAGGCAAGAAACTCTCTCGATAATGCAACCGCACGGGAAGTGTTGGATGGGCTTCATCAGCATTTTGGTGACCCTGAAGTCCGTAGCATCGTGATCACTGGTGCAGGTAATACGTTTTGCGCAGGCGGCGACCTGAAACAAATGCAAGCGCTATCATCGATGTCAGGTGAACAAGCCTATGCCTGGCCAACCGCCATCGTTGAAGCGCACAAGGCAATGCTTATCGCCGACAAGCCGGTGATTGCTGCGGTAAACGGACCGGCCTTTGCGGGAGGTATGGGGTTGGCCGGTATGTGCGACATCATCATTGCGCTTAAGGATGCGAAGTTTGGTTTGCCGGAAGTGAAGATTGGCCTGTTCCCTATGATCATTGTGGCGCAGCTGTCTCGCTCGATGCCGCGCAAGCACTTACTTGAGATGATGCTGACAGGTGATCCCATGGATGCAGAGGAAGCCTATCGATTGGGCTTCGTCAACAAACTCGCTAATGACACGGCCGACATGGATGCATTGGTTGAGGGTTACGCGCGCCGCTTTGAGAAAACCAGCCCGACCGCGGTGGCCCTTGGGCGCCGCGCCTTCAATCTTTTGTCAGATATGCCTGCCTCGCAAGCCATCGATGCTGCGCAATTTTTAAACCTGCCTTTCTTCTTTGGAGACGATATCAAAGAAGGCGCTGATGCTTTTTTTGAAAAACGTAGACCAAAATGGAATCCATTTCGAAGGAAGTCAGACTAGTCCAGTATGAGCGCATCGCAAACAGATGAATTTGATTATGTGATCGTCGGCGGTGGTACAGCCGCTGGTATCGTTGCCTGGCGATTAGGCGAGGCGGGATACAGTGTTTGCGTGCTGGAGGCCGGCCCGGCAGATCATAATCCTTTTATTCATATCCCCGCCGGATTCGGTAAGACGCTGGCTGACCCAAAATTTACCTGGCAGTTCAAATCAGACCCTGAACCCGGTATTGCGGATCGATCAATTGTCTACGCCCAGGGGAAAACGCTGGGTGGTTCGAGCGCGATTAACGGCATGATCTATAACCGTGGTCAGGCGGCAGACTTTGATGGTTGGGCGCAGGCGGGTAATACGGGTTGGTCCTATGATGAGGTGCTGCCTTACTTTCGGCGGACAGAAAATCGTATCGGCGAATCTGTCGACCCAAACTACCGGGGCGTTGATGGCAGGCTGACGGTGACGACGACCCAATGGCCCAATGAGTTGGAAGGCGCATTTTTCGATGCCGCAATCAATGCCGGATATCCGCGCAATGATGACTACAACGGTGCGTCTCAGGAGGGAGTGGGCTCGTATCAAAGTTCTATTAGTAACGGTTGGCGCGTCAGTAGCGCGAGTGCTTTTCTCAAACCCGCTCGGCGTCAGCATCAGGTGGACGTGCGCTGTAACGCGCTGGCAACGGCCATAGTATTAAAAGGTAAACGCGCCACAGGGGTTTCTTATCGTCGCGGCGGTAGCGAGACAGTAGTGCTCGCCAAACGGGAGGTTATTGTATGCGCTGGCACACTCAACTCACCGAAACTTTTGCAATTGAGTGGCATTGGCCCGGCGCAATTATTAAAAGAGCATGGGGTCGAAGTGGTTCATGATTTGCCCTCGGTTGGCGAGAACCTTAGGGATCACTTTAGCCCGCGTATTGTTGCTCGCGCCAAACCTGGACTAAAAAGTATCAACCAGAACGCTTCAGGATTGCGTTTAGTGGGGGAAGTTATTCGCTGGTTGCTAAAACGCCCTAGCGTTTTGGCTATTAGTCCCGGTCGGGTGCATATCTTTGGCAAAAGCTCACCGGAGTTAGTGAACCCCGATTTCGTGCTGCTATTTGCACCGGCAAGTTACAAGGCAGGAATGGTTGGCGTGCTGGATGACTATCCTGGTTTCACGGTTGGCACATGGCAAATGCGACCACAGAGTACTGGCTACGTGCGCATCGCAAGCGCGGACCCGACGGTTAACGCGAATTTCAATCCACGCTATTTGTCAGACCCATTGGACAGCACCATCCTGTTATCTGCGATGAGGGCCGGACGAAATCTACTGACGACGGAGCCGTTGGCGTCATTAGTGCAAGAAGAAGTATTACCCGGGGCTGGATATGAGTCAGATGACGAACTGATGGGGTTTGCCAGACAGTATGGCGCGACGAGCTTCCACTTGGTTGGGAGTTGTCGAATGGGGCAACACAGTGATGGCTCGAACGTTGTTGATCCTAGATTGCAGGTGCATGGGATCCAGACGCTGCGCGTTATCGACGCTTCTGTTATGCCGACGATACCCTCTGCCAACACGGCCGCTTCGACCATGATGATCGGTGAGAAGGGCGCCGATATGATCATTGAAGATGCCAGGAAAAATTAAATTAGAAAAGGAAGGTGAATGAATCACTATCATAGACATTATGGCCTACAAGTGGCGCTTGGCCTCACCTGCATCGCGCTGATTGCCCTCTCAGGGTGTACGGAGTCAGCGCCAGTTCAGGCATCAGCGTCGGAGTCTGGTTCGTCAACCTACAGCGAGACCAGCGATGAGCTTCACAGCTATACCAATGCGGTGATCGTTGAAAAAGAAGGTGAAGCACTGTACGAAAAAAACTGTGCAAGCTGTCATGACGGCGGTGTTCATCGCGGCCCGGACAAATCAATGATCGCGTTGATGTCAGCCAATTCGATCTTCAAAGCATTGACTGACGGCGTAATGACTTCGCAGGCACAAGGTTTGAGCGCTGATGACAAACAACGTGTTGCGGAGTATCTCTCTAACAGTCGTTTGAAGGCAGCCTCCGATGAACCGGAATTGACGATGTGTACGGGTGATGCTGCCAAGTTTAATTTCAACGAACCACCGTCATTGCAAGGCTGGGGTTTCACGTCAGGGAATTCCCACTACATTGATTCTTCGCAAACGAGTATTACTCGGCAAAACGTCGAACAACTAACGTTGAAATGGACGTTTGCGTTCCCTGATGCGTTACGAGCCAGATCGCGGCCAACACTCGCGGCCGGCGCAGTATTTGTCGGTAGCCACAACGGCCGGGTGTATGCCTTGGATCAGGAGACAGCCTGTGTCAGATGGGTGTTTTCAGCCTCAGCTGAGGTGCGAAATGGACTCGCGGTAACGCCCTGGCAGGCCGGTGATGATACGGCGGAACCATTGGTATTCTTTGGTGACCTGATTGGTTATGTCTATGCCGTTAACGCTAAAACAGGTGAGCTGGTTTGGCGTGATCGCCCTGATGGTCACCCAAGCTCGACCATCACCGGTGCTGCAAGCTTATTCGACAATGTGTTGTATGTTCCCGTGTCATCGCTTGAGGTTATTCCGGCTTTCGATCCCGATTATGAGTGCTGCACTTTTCGTGGGTCTGTTGTTGCCTACGATGCTCTGACCGGTGATAGATTGTGGCAAGCATTTACAACCGACATGCCAATGCCCAGTGGTGTAACTGCAAGCGGTACTACTCGCATGACGCCATCGGGTGCGCCAGTGTGGAATAGCCCAACGATTGATAAGCAGCGAGAACAGATAGTGTTTGGAACGGGTGAAAATTATACATCGCCTGCGACAGCCACCAGCGATGCGATCATGGCCGTTAATATCAAAACGGGAGCCGTTAACTGGGTGTATCAGGCGACTGCAGATGACGCCTGGAATACGGCGTGTGTTAAAGGTGGCAACAGCGCGCATCCGACAGCCGAGGCTGCAATTAGCGGTCCTAATTGTCCCATTGAAAATGGGCCTGATGTAGATTTTGGGGCGGGTGCCATGTTGGTCACCACAAAATCAGGTAAGGATTTAATATTGGCAGGGCAAAAGTCAGGTGACGTCCACGCACTCGATCCCGCGACAGGTGAATTAATCTGGAAAACCAAGGTTGGCAGAGGCAGCCTTCTAGGCGGCATTAACTTTGGTATAGCCGTCGCCAATGACACCGTGTTTGTGCCTATCGCGGACGTTAAAGACGGTACCGGCGAGACCCCGGTGGGTATTTTCATCGGCGCGCGTCATCCCGGGCTTCATGCGGTGGACTTGAACACCGGCAAGATTATTTGGCGGTCACCTATGGCAGATACTTGTGAAGGTAAAGCCAGTTGCCTGCCTGGTATTGCGCAAGCAATCGCGGCCACTGATGAACTTGTCTTTGCCGGTGGGATGGACGGTGTCTTGCGTATTTATGACACGGATAGCGGCGAAGTTTTATGGAAATACCAGACGGCCAGAGGTTTTACTGGCAGTAACGACGCTGAAGGTATGGGCGGTTCGTTTGCAGGCGGCAGCGGTCCGGTTGCCTATGGCAACATGCTTTTTGCGAGTTCTGGATACGCATTTAATGGTTTGATGCCGGGTAACGTGTTGCTCGCGTTTGAACTATCACCAGAAGAACAAGCACCAGAAAATCAGGAGCACTAGCAGACGATGGATATCATTGCAGAAGGGTTTTGGTTTACAGAGTGCCCAAGGTTCGATAGCCAGGGCGCGTTGTATTTTTCAGATGTCATGGGTCACAAATTTTGTCGGTACACGTCGAAAGATGGCGTTAGCGTGATCGACGAAAGACGATTCGTCGGCGGTTGCGTCATCAACAAAGATGGCCTGGTGATCTATTCAGGCATCGATGGGCTGGCCAGTTACGATCCAGCGACCCACCGATCTCAAGTGATTGAAACCTCACTGGATGCGCGCGAGATCAGCGGCGTCAACGATCTTGAGTCTGACAGTCAAGGGAACATCTATGGCGGCACGATTGATCTCGGTTCGTTTGAGACCGGGGAGCCTGCGAAACCTGGCATCTTGTTCAAGATAGATACCAACGGTTCAGTGACAGAACTTGGGCCTGTTGCAACACCTAATGGCATGGCGTTTAGCCCCGATGGTGCGACGCTGTATTTGTCTGAATCTGGCGAGGGTATTTTTACTTATGATGTCCGGGCCGATGGTTCGCTTGAAAACAGAACGCTGCTTGCGGCATTAGAAGATAGCGATGGTCTGGCATTGGATCAAAGTGGTGGCGTGTGGGTCGCACGTTACATGTGCAATGAACTGGTTTGTTATGGCGTCGATGGATCTACCGAACAGGTGTTGAACATGCCCTATAACAGCGTGTCTAGTCTCGTGTTTGGGGGCGACGATTTAAAAGACCTATTCGTCACCGGTGGTGACCTAAGCGAAAAGGGAACCGGCGGTGTGCTAAAGCTCCGCGCTGAAGTTGCAGGCGTGGCACCTCATTTTTCAAAATTAAACTGTTAAGGAAAACCTATGTCCCATACTGTCTTAGTTGAATTGTCCTGCGTGGCGGGTACAGGCCCCGAGTATCTTAGGACGATCCTGCCGATGCTCAAAGATACTCGTGCCTTTGAGGGTTGCGAGTCTGTAGAAGCTTATACAGACGAAGACCAACCTGATGTTGTCTTCCTTTGGGAAAAGTGGGCGTCCCGTGAACGTCAAGAGGCATACTTGGCTTGGCGTATCGAAACCGGCACTTTGGCAGAAATGGACAGGTTTATGGCCTCTGATCCCCGGTTTGTTCAACTCGCTCAGCACGATTGACGTCCAGTTGGTTTTACGTCGGTTGCAGTGCTGAAAAAATATCGTCCTGCTAACTGATGTTGGCCGCGTCAACAATTTCATAGTGGTTCGAAAATAGCTAAAAGGAGCTGTCAGTTATGTCGAAAGAATCAGAAGACCGAGAAGTACTGAATCAAATTTATGCTGCATTTTTTGCGGGCGAGTTGGATCTTTGGTTGACCTTTTGGACGGAGGAGTCTGAAATGTGGGAGGCAGACTCACTACCCTATGGCGGCACCGCCAAGGGACTTGCTCAAATCCGAGAAACGGCGGAGCAAATGGGTGAAGCCTGGGACGATTTGAATCTTGAGATTCACGACATCGTTGGCAACGATGACCTGTTGATCACCTATGGCACCTGGACAGGTACCGGCCGAAAAACTGGAAAAAGCGCCACGTTTCCCTTCGCAGAAGTTTGGGTATTTAAAGATCATAAAGTCTTAAAGGTCACGCCTATCTATGGCGATACTGCGTTGATTAATTCAATCCTCAACTAAATAGCGATAGCTAAACAAGGAACACCGCCCGTGAAGTTTGGTATTTTAGCTACCCCGGTTTGGGGAAAAGAAACAGACCCTGCCGTTCAGTTTGCTGAGCATAAAGAATTACTGCAACTCGCAGAGCAGCTTGGCTTTAACACGATCGTCGCGGGTCAACATTTCCTTGGCACAGAGTTGCGTTACTACCAACCGGTTCCTTATCTAACCTACCTATCGCAGTTTGCCCCGAGTATGGAGGTGGCCATTGGTATTATCCTGTTGTCTTTGGTCAATCCAGTTGAAACAGCAGAGCAAGTGGCGACGCTCGATGCCGTTACGGGCGGTAAAGCTATCCTGGGATTAGGGCTTGGTTATGCGGATCATGAGTTCAAGGCGTTAGGGATCCCGCGAGAATCACGGGTTAAACGATTTGAAGAAAGTTTAGCGCTGATTAAAGCGCTGTGGTCCGGCAAAGAGGTGAACTTTAAAAGTGAGAACTTTGTCGTTGAAAATGTATCACCGTCAGTGCTACCGGTACAACGTCCCCGGCCTCCAATCTGGATTGGTGGTCAGGGCGAACAGGCAATTCGTCGTGCCGCACGTCTAAGTGACGCCTGGTATGCGCCGCCATTTCCAACGCACGAAGGACTGGCGCGATTGCGAGCAGTATTTTTAGAGGAACGGGAAAAGTCGGGACTTTCCCTGGATGGCGAATTTCCGCTTCGACGCGAGATGGTCATTGCACCTTCAAAGTCGCAGGCGCGTAAGCTCGCATCCGATTGGAGCGCCGCCCGTTACAAGACTTACTTGAAATGGGGCCTGGGGGAAACGCTAGATAGTGACGCCAAAGGGTTTGGGTCTTCGGAGGATAAGGACATTGACGCTCGATTTCTTCTTGGCACCGCAGACGATTGCGCGCAAGCGCTTCATGATTTGCGAGCAGATCTTGGTATGACTCAATTTATGTTTAAGGCACATTGGCCGGGGGTGCCTCACTCGGAATCGATGCGTCAGCTTGAATTATTTGGCACGAAGGTCATCCCGCAGCTTCGCAAAGCTTGAGCGGTGTCCTGTAGATACAAATAGGGGTTCACGATTGAGTGAATTGTGCGACAGTTTCCCGTAACACTGTCGCGGCCTGCTTGTTGGCACCGGCGATAGTGCTCATGCCGCCACGTAACTGATTAATATTGCCAATCAACGACCAAACTTTGTGTGCTTCCCTATGAAAGGGTAGCTTTTCCATCTCGATAAACCAGCGCGTGATGTTCGGGTACTTTTTATAGTCAGTGCAATTAGCGTACTTTTCCTGATTTTGCCCTAACTCTTCATAGGCGCTGATATCGGCTAGCGTCACGGTTGGACCGGCAATAAAAGTTGAGTTAGCCAACATACGGTCGATGATTTCGAGTGCGTCGTTTACGACTCGTGAATTATTCTGTAAACCAGCAAATGTGTTGCGCCTGAACCAGGTTTCGTCAGGGTTTTCCACCTCGAAGACGGTGGGCCAGAGTGCTCGACTCCATTGAACGACCACCTCTCGGGTATTGCGATGGTGAAAGTGAAGGTACTGATTAACCTTTGCGCGGGCGACCAGGTCCGTTGGCCAAAGGTCGTTCCAGTCATATTTCTCACATAAATAGATCAGGATCGCGTGGCTTTCCCAAAGTACGACACCGTTATCATCGATGGCAGGGATAGTTCCGCGTGGATTCACGGCGGTTAAGTATTCCGGCTGCTTCGCGGCCTTGTTTTGGCTCGTCATGACAAATTCGAACGGTAATTTTTTCATCAAGCAAGTCCACGCAACAGCGCGGACGGGTTGAGAGTTGGGCACACCATATAGCTTTAACATTGATCACACAGGCCGCTAATGTTCTAGATCTTCTAGACTTTATACGGGAGAAGACGTGAGCTGTCGATGCAATGCGCAGCACACTGAATAGTAGAGCGCATTGCATCGCCCACCGAAGTGACTGACCATCGCTCCTGGCAGATCACCATCGCCCGAAGATGGTGTGCCCGAAGATGGTGTGCCCGAAGATGGTGTATCGCGACTGGCTGGAATATGTGTATGCTCTGACAACCAAATGGAATAACCCCTGCGCTTTTCGGCGGCGATCGCCAGTTCATAGGCTGGTATTGAATAATCAGAGCAGAATGGAAATAAGCCAATTCTCATCGTTCCAGTCCTTCACCGGCGGAATGCATCGACTTGTGCTATCACGGTAAAAAATAAGGATCGGTTATGCATGATTTAAGAATTGGCGTTTGTTACGACTTTCGCAATCCACCGGATTCCGGGGTTGCACATCAATCGCTATATAGCGAAATATTGGAGCAAGTAAAGTGGCTTGACCAGATTGGGGCTGATTTGGTGTGGTTTACGGAACATCACTTTGTTGATGATGGCTATCTGCCCAGCTGGATACCGGTGGCTGGCGCAATGTCCGCGGTCACCAGTCACGTTCGGTTTGGGACTGACATTTGCCTGGCGCCGTTCAATCATCCACTTCGCCTGGCTGAAGACCTTGCTGTGCTCGATAACCTGTCTGGCGGCCGGGTCGAAATTGGTCTTGGTATGGGATACGCGCCGCACGAGTTCCGGGGCTTTGGATTTCCGGTTAGCCGTCGGGTATCGCTGATGAATGAGGCCATTGAGGTGCTGCAGCATTGTTTTACCGGTGAAAAATTCAGCTACAGCGGCAAGCGTTATCAATTTGAAGACGTCATTATCACGCCCGGGTACGTGCAGGACGGTGGTCCACCTCTTTGGGTTGCTGCGATGTCCGAGGCGGGCGCGCTGCGCGCTGCTCATTACAACACTCACTTTTTGCCCCAGGGTTTAAAGGCCAATTCCTTTGATCCCTGGGTAAATGAACTTGAGGGCAGTGGCAGGAAAACCCGTGATTATCGAGTCGGTATTATCCGCAGCATCCTGGTGACAGATGACCGCAACACTGACTGGCCTCTGGTTCGGGCAGCGGAGAAATATCGAATGCAATTGTATCAACGTTTTTTTAAGGAAAGTGGTGAAGGCTTTGGCGACAGCGGCGAGCCGGTGCCCCAGACCTGGATCGTTGGCAATGAAGCTGAGTGCGTTGAGCAACTGGTCGATTTCATCACTAAATTTGGTGTGACGGATATTGTTACCATGGCGGTCCCGCCCGGGATGCGGGCAGAACAGATGACCGACAGTTTACAAATGTTGTTTACGCGTGTCGCACCGCGTGTAAAAGCCTTGATCGCGCAATAACGGCTAGCTTGCTGTTTAGAAAATCACCGTGACTGATTCCGGCGGGTAGGCGATGTCGCGCGCTTTTCAATCACTGGCGGTCACAGGTGGCGCTCAGTTAGAAAAACGCGCGTCGGTGTGCCTCGTTCATTTAGTAGCGGTCAATTTATTTTTAAAACCGCTGAAAATACACAGCATTCTTCAATCGGTCGAAATACAGGCTAATCTTATTGCCATAGCTGGACGTACGGTTTTGCTCAAAACCTCCATTTTTATCGGCATTTTACGTATTCACGGTATTTGGGTACAGTGACTTGCAAAGCCATGCTAAAAGGATCAGAAAATGACCACTGCCTCAGCCCAGATTCGTGCCGGTTTAGATCATCCCTTAATCGACGGGGATTCCCACATTATTGAATACACACCAGTCCTCATGGACTACATCAAGCAGTCTGGCGGCGGAGATGCGGTGACTGATTTCCGTTCGAACATGCGCGGTGGACGAACGGGGCCTGGCTGGTACCAGATGAACTGGGAAGAGCGGCGAGATTCGCGGTCGATCAGGGCGCCCTGGTGGGCTCTACCGACGAAAAACACACTGGATCGTTGTACGGCGATGTTACCCAGGCTTTATCACGAGAGGATGGACGATTTTGGTCTGGATTATGCGGTGTTGTATCCGACAGTAGGTCTTGGCTTTCATAGTATCCCAGATCAGGAATATCGCCAGTTAGCTTGTCACGCCTATAACGAATACGCCGCTGCGGCCTATGATGAGTATGGAGATCGAATGACCGTGGCTGCAGTCATTCCCATGCATACACCGCAAGAAGGTATCGCGGAACTGGAGCATGCGCATTCGCTCGGATTGAAGGTTGCGATGATTCCATCTTTTATAAAACGCCCGGTACCACGAGTGGCCAGGGAATATCCTGAGCTCTCAAACGAAGTGTACTGGTTGGATAACTACTGCATCGACAGCGAGCACGATTACGATCCTTTCTGGGCAAAATGTGTTGAACTTGGATTTCCTGTTGCGGCGCATTCCGGCGGTATGGGTTTCCATGATCGAAGTTCAATCTCTAATTACATGCACAATCATATGGGACACTTCGCGGCGGCGGGTGAGGTGCTGGCAAAAGGCATGCTAATGGGCGGCGTTACCTACCGATTCCCTGATCTAAGGGTTGCCTTGCTGGAAGGCGGTGCTATAAACGGTGCACGCCTTTACACAGATATTGTAGGGCGATGGCAGAAACGTAATCGGCTGGGACTGGAGAATTTAAACCCTGCAAACATAGACATGGCCACGGCAAAGGAGCTGTTCGAGAATTATGGCGACAAGGCAACGCTAGCGAAACTTGAGCAATTACCGATGACTCTGGGTGTCGGTGGTCATGATATCCCAGAGGATGTCCGTGATGACTTTAAGGCAATGGGGATAGCAAAGGCAGAAGACATTCGGGACCGGTTCATTCCCAACTTCTATTTCGGTTGCGAGTCTGACGATCCTTTGGCGTTCACAGCTTTCAATCGAAAGGCCAATCCCTTTGGAGAGCAAGTACGAGCCATTATGAGTTTTGACCTTGGTCATTGGGATGTGCTGGATATGGGGCACGCGGCGGCTGAGGCATATGAGCAGTTGGAGCACGATCTTATTACCGAGGAAGATTTTCGTAACTTTGCGTTTAGTTTCTCGATTCATCTATACGCTGACTCAAATTCGAAGTTCTTCGATGGAACGAGAGTCGAAACAGAAGCCAGAGCCGAGTTAGCGGCCAAATAACCCGCCTGGCCTTTGATTCAGGTCGAAGTTGCCTGGTGAAAGGTGCCTGGTGAAAGGTGCCTGGTGAAAGGTGCCTGGTGAAAGATGCCTGGTAAAAGATGCGCTCCGCAGTGAACAATCATGTCGTCAGCGCTGCCGGGCAGGAAGAGAGACTCCTGGCTAGCCGAGA
>Ga0206130_10001847_pt1 | contig 30449 bp, 27 predicted proteins | sample Helgoland_Spring_9_FD_148637 | JGI IMG/M metagenome (GOLD analysis project Ga0206130, IMG submission 148637) | Pelagic subsurface seawater microbial communities from Kabeltonne, Helgoland, North Sea - Helgoland_Spring_Bloom_20160512_1 | ecosystem: Environmental > Aquatic > Marine > Epipelagic ...
AAATTCAATCTTATAAACATACCCAGTATCAAGATTAAACAAGCATCTGCCTGTTTGGGTGACAGTCGAGTCTATTAACTTACCATTTTGATACAAATATACAGAACCAATATTCAATTTTTTCCCCATTTCCTCTATAGCGGAAAGCTTTGCATCAAAAGCTATTTGCACTCTCTTTCCTTGCCCTGAAATATTTGAAAGAACACTGATGAATATAAATGCATATAATAACCTCATAACCTTAATTGCAAAGGTACTAATTCTTTGGTTTCTCATTAAATTTAGGCTGCATTAAAGCTCCTAATTTAAAGTAGATATGAAAGGATAATTGATTTTGTTCGAGATAAAACTTATTACTTTTTATTTTTTATCGCCTGACTAATTCCTTCTAGCACAACATTAAAAGATGTTTTACGAATGCTTCGAATCGTTCCCAATGCAGATGCATTTTTAAGCAAAGGATCTATTTTTGCTCCTTCATCGATTATTTTCATCCATAACTCAGCAAAACTTACATTCTCTGCTTTTGCTGTTTCATGCAAGTAGGAAGCAATTTCCGCCATTGAAGCACCCCCCAAACTAGAGTTTGATTTACTTTCTGTTTTTATTTTTGGAACCTCCACTAGTGAATTTGGTTTCCTTTTAATAAAATCTTCCTTCGTTGTGGTTTTACCCAAATCAATTTCACTAGGATTTTGATCGAGGTAATCAGAAAGGTCCGTTAGTGTGTTTTTTTTTGCCATGACTACTCGTTCAAGTGTTTAATAATTTGCGACGCTACACCCCGATACCTTTTCTCTGGTTTTATTGTACTCGGGCTAGTATATAGCTTTCTTTGCGGCACATATGTATCTATCAGGTCAGCATTTAAATGTTTCAGAACCTCTCTAACTGTGCGCATTCTGGTATGACTGTGAATTCTGTTTGGAAGGATATATAATTTAAGATCTGGTTTAATATCTTTTGCAGGCAATAAATCTTTAACCGTTTGATAGGCAACTAATAAATCATTTTGTGTCAAACTAGTTGTTATAATAACCATATCACTTTCCAAGCACAACTCTCGAATCCCTTGATCTGTTGTTTTTCCCGCGCTATCGACTATTATATAATCAAACTCGTTTCTTTTTCTAAGAATTTCAATTTCCGAAGCAACAAGATTGTCTTCAGACCCTACAATGGGAAAGTTATTATCGGTAGTAATCTTTTTTTTAAAGAGCTCCAATTTACGAAGGGAATTAAGTGTGTAGTTTGTATCCGTTTCTAACAACATCACTTTTTTTCGACGATTCTGCAAAGTTGTTGCCAAGTTGATTGCATTGGTTGTTTTGCCTGAGCCGCCTTTTCTACTAATAAATGATAATACTTGTGTCATATCGAATCACAAAGTTACACGGAATCAGTATATTAAAAAACTGCAGAAGCAATTTCTTTAACTGCAGTACTTTTATTCATTGTGTAAAAATGTAACACTGGTGCACCTTTAGCTTTTAATTCTTTCGCTTGTTCAATCCCCCATTCAACACCAACTGTTCTAACAGCGTCATTGGTTTTACATTTTTCCAACTCATTAGCGAGAGTTTCTGGCAAATCAATATTGAAAAACTTAGGTAAAAAAGTGGTATGCTTCAAAGTAGTAATAGGTTTTAGGCCTGGAATAATTGGAACATTAATACCAGACGCTCGACATTTGTCGACAAATTCAAAATATTTAGCGTTATCATAAAACATCTGCGTCACAATAAACTCTGCACCCGCATCTACTTTTTGCCTTAGATGTTTCATATCTGAATTTAAATTCATCGCCTCAAAATGCTTTTCTGGATAACCAGCAGCTCCAATACAAAAGTCGGTAGGTGAATTTTGACGTTCATCATCTAAATATTTACCGTCATTCATCGCAGCGATTTGCTCTATTAATTGAGAAGCATAATGATGACCTCCTGAACTAGGTTTAAAAACAGATTCCGATTTGATTGGATCTCCTCTTAAGGCAAGAATATTATCCACACCTAAAAACTGTAAGTCAATTAATGCATTTTCTGTATCCTCAAGATTAAACCCTCCACAGATTAAATGCGGAATAGCATCAACTTTATATTTATGCATAATTGCAGCACAAATACCTACAGTTCCTGGACGCTTTTTTATAGATATTTTTTTCAATAATCCATCGCCCATATTTTTATAGATAAATTCTTCTCGATGATAAGTAACATTGATAAAAGGAGGGTTGAATTCCATTAAGGGATCAATTCCTTCGTATAAATTCTCAATTCCTTTTCCTTTTAAAGGAGGAATGATTTCAAACGAAAATAATGTTTCGTTTGCGTTTTTGATGTAATCAGTTACTTTCATTATCTATAATAGGGGTGCAAATATATACTCCAAACATGAGAAAAGATAATTATTTCACATTTCCCTTTGTTCCGCTTTTCTAATCTCCGAATATTACCGAAGTTTTTCACTACTTTTGCGCAGCTTATTTAGAGAAAGAAATGAAGAATATTCGAAATTTTTGCATCATTGCGCATATTGACCATGGTAAAAGCACCCTAGCTGACAGGTTATTGCAGACTACAGGCACCATTGAGGATAGAGATATGCAAGCCCAGGCACTGGACGACATGGATATTGAACGAGAACGTGGAATCACTATAAAAAGCCATGCCATTCAAATGGATTATGAGCAAGGTGGGGAAGAATATGTTTTAAATTTAATTGACACTCCTGGACACGTAGATTTTTCATACGAAGTTTCGCGATCTATTGCTGCTTGCGAAGGTGCTTTATTAATTGTTGATGCATCCCAAGGAATTGAAGCACAAACAATATCGAATTTATACCTAGCCATTGAGAATGATTTGGAAATAATTCCAATACTGAATAAAATGGACTTAGATAGCGCTAATCCAGAAGTTGTATCAGATCAGATAATTGAATTAATTGGTTGCGACCAATCTGACATTATCCCTGCAAGTGGTAAAACTGGACTAGGGGTTAATGATATTTTAAGAGCCATTGTAAAAAAGGTTCCTGCTCCTAAAGGAGATTTAAACGCTCCACTTAGGGCAATGATTTTTGATTCTGTATATAACTCCTTTCGAGGCATAATTGCCTATTATAGAGTTTTGGATGGACAAATTTCAAAAGGAGATCGAATACGATTTGTAAATACCGGTAAAGACTACAATGCGGATGAATTGGGGATTCTGAGAATGGACATGGAACCGCGCGACATTGTAAAAGCAGGAGATGTTGGATACTTAATTTCTGGTATTAAAAAAGCTGCTGAGGTTAAAGTAGGCGACACCATTACTCTTACGAACAATCAGTGTCAAGATGTGGTTCAAGGGTTTGAAGATGTAAAACCGATGGTTTTTGCTGGAATTTATCCTGTAGATACGGATGATTTTGAGGAGCTTAGATCGTCCATGGAAAAATTACAGCTAAATGATGCATCCTTGGTGTTTGAGCCAGAAAGTTCTGCGGCACTAGGGTTTGGTTTTCGCTGTGGATTCTTAGGAATGCTTCACATGGAAATCATTCAAGAAAGGCTGGAAAGAGAATTTAACATGACGGTTATTACAACTGTTCCTAACGTTTCTTACAAAGCTTATTTAAACAAAAATGAAGAACTGATTGTAATTAATAATCCATCTGATTTACCTGAGCAAACAAGCTTAAACTATATTGAAGAACCTTACATTAAGGCGCAGGTTATTACAAAATCTGATTACGTTGGACAAATCATGAGCCTTTGTATTGAGAAAAGAGGAGAACTAACTAACCAAGTTTATCTAACACAAAATAGAGTTGAAATTAGTTTTGACATGCCATTAGCAGAAGTTGTATTTGATTTTTATGATAAGTTAAAAACGGTTTCTAAAGGTTACGCTTCTTTTGATTATCACCCAACTGGGTATAGAAGATCTGATTTGATTAAACTAGACATTCTACTTAATTCCGATCAGGTAGATGCACTATCAGCATTAGTGCACAGAAGTAACGCTTACTCTTTAGGTAAAAAAATATGTTCTAAATTAAAAGAGCTTATACCACGTCAGCAATTTGAGATCCCTATTCAAGCAGCAATTGGGGCTAAAATAGTTTCGAGAGAGACTATTAAAGCGTTACGTAAAGATGTTACTGCCAAATGTTATGGTGGAGATATCTCGCGTAAAAGGAAGCTTTTAGAAAAACAGAAAAAAGGTAAAAAGCGAATGCGTCAGGTGGGAAGTGTAGAAGTTCCACAAGAAGCATTTTTAGCTGTTTTGAAGTTAGACTAGAGCTAAGTTTCTTTTTTTCCTTGAAGAGTAGATATTTGTATGATCTGTTATAAAAATGTATATTTGTCGCTAAATTTATAATTAATTATCATGAGTAACGGAACAGTAAAATTTTTCAATAATTCTAAGGGATTTGGATTCATCACTCCAGAAGAAGGTGACAAAGATGTATTTGTACATGCAAATGGTCTTGTTGATGAAATCAACGAAGGGGACAAAGTAAACTTCGATGTAGAGGAAGGTCCTAAAGGATTGAGTGCAGTAAATGTGAAAGTAGTTTAATAAATTAGTTTTAACATATTTGTATTAAAAAGCCTATCTGTGATAGGCTTTTTTTTGTGCCTATTATTCTCGTAAAACAAGTTTTATTAGTGGTGAAGCAAAAATTAAAGTTGTAGCTAACAATAGAATCTGCTAGCGCAATAAAAAGGAACCGCAAGGACCAAACCTACTAAACTCTTTTGCTTATCTTAGCATAAACGTTAACTACTATGCTGAACTTAACGCAAGCCGAGAATCAAATTCAATATGTCACGAATTTTCAAGATCTTGTTGCCTGCCCATTTAATGGAGAAAATAATGCGATTTGCTGGACGCGTGACCTTATAGGTGATTTTTCTGAGATTGTTAGAAAGGTAAAACTAAAAGAGAATATAACGGTACTTGAGCTAAAAGAACTTAGTAAGCTTCAATTGAGTGAGCAGGGAAATCTTGCTCGTGAAATTCTTGTAAATGACTTTAAATTGTTAGAAGCTCATGGTGCATCTCCAACACTTAATTTGATAAAATGTTATCAAAGAGATGATGCCTACCCAATGTTTCCAACAGATGTTTATTCTTTTCATATAGATCGCTCTCCTATCCCGGTCGACACCTTTTTGTGCACTTACCACGGCGACTCGAGTGAAATAGTGCCCAATTCACAAGCCGTACAAAAAATAATTATTCCCGAAATACGAGACGGACTTAAAAAACTGTACCAGGGACCTGATGAAGGTTTTGAAATGTTTTTAAGCAAACATTTTTTTGATCTTCACTACCAAGCAAAACTTGAAGCAAACCTCATTAGCTGTGGCATAGGAAAATTATGGAGATTGGCGGTTGACCATCCTGAAAGTAAAGTTCTTCCTTGTCTTCATCGTGCACCAAATGAGGATAAAGGACAGGTTAGATTATTGATGATTTGCTAAATGAAAATCAATATATTTTGTAACCATAATAAAACTGATTACTAAATAAACAAAACGCTACTGAACACTTTCTAAAAAAATCTAATAATTGTATATTGCCGGCCAATCTAAATGGTTTCGCAATGAAAGACAATAAAATGCTCAATTATATTAAAGAGGTGTTAGAAAATATGCCAACTGGCTGGTTGAACTTAACAACGCATCGATTAGATATTTATGATGAAAACTTGGCTAAGATTCAGTTTTTAGACCAGTTTGAAACGCTCTATAATGACAACAACTCTGCGCCAGCTGCACTCAATGAATTGCGTACTGCATATGACTATATACGATTAGGACATCCATTATCCTGTGTCTTGGAATGGGCAATTGCGAACTTAAATAATACCAAAGCAGAAAATGTAATTAGTTTTTCGTCCAAGACGACACCTATTTTAGCCATTTTAAGAAAAAACTTATTAGCAAACAGAAACACGCAAATCTTTTACGCAGAAACAATACCGGATTTTTTCAACGCAAAAGTAATCAAGGATGTTTACGGCTATAATTTTGAATTGAAAGAGGTGAAAAAGGCATCAGATATTTTAGCTTTTGATGGTAGTAATGTTTTCATTTCACAACAAGGAGAAATTTGCAATTTTGACACCAATGAAAATGTTGATTTCTTTCTCAATTTACATGCAGATTTTGGAAGTGTTTTATTGGTAAACGGCGAAGAAAATGAAAGCTATATATCAGAGATACAACATGTAAGAAGAAGAGAGACCATTGCAATGACACCGATTAACGCACTTTCCGCATTAAAAGAGTTAGTAAGGCTATCCTCTGTAGCGAACCACACAACTACCGTAAAGCTTGACAAAGCAGCTACTATAGCAGCTATTAAAGAAATTACCGGTGCACCTACCAAAGCATTGGTTGGTTCTAGCGGACTATCTATCCAATATGCTATTATGATGGGACTGATAGATTATGCAGAAGAAAATCATAAAGGAAAGGCGATTAAATTTGTTGTTCCTCCCAATTGTTATGGGGGAACCAACGATCAAGCAAGACGTGTTGCTGCTTGTATTGAAAATGTAGAAGTGGTAGATTTACCAGTAGATGGTGACCACGATATGGTTCAAAGCATTGAAATCGTTTTAAACAAAATCGCTAAAGAAGATGCCATACCCTATATTATCGCTGAGATCCCAACAAATCCGAGAGTTGAAGTTCCAGACCTTAACCAATTGAGAGATGTTCTAAGTAAAGTACGTTCCACTGAAATTGGTGAAGTCGCTGTCGATCCAGTTTTTATTTTAGATCAAACCTTTTGCCCTAATGTACTCTTCTTAGGTGAAGATAAAGTACTCTCTGGAGTCCGAACCATTTCTTACGCTAGTGGATCTAAATTCCCGAGTGGAGGGCAATGTACTGCTGGTTATTGTGTAGGAAACAAAAAGACCACTGCTTTGATGGATAAAATTGAATTGCATTTAGAACTGTGTGATAATGAAGCTACCGAGCTTCAGTATAAGATACTGGCAAAACAATTGCCTTCAATGTTGCAAAGAATTAGTGATGCGTATAAAAACACACGCGCTTTTGTAAACTTCATCAAAGAAACTTTACCAACTGCTAAAATTAATTTTGTTTCTGAAGAACTTGCAGCACAAAGTTTTACACCCTCTGTGTTTTCGTTAGACCTCCCCACTAAAGGTAATAATCATGAAGAAAGAGAAAATTATAAAAGAGAATTGAATTTGAAATTAATCAACCTAATGATTACCAAAATCCCTAATGAAAGTAAGTACTGCGTAAGTTATGGTCAACTAAAAGGGTGTTATTGGACCATACCAGCCACATCTACGCAAGGAACGACCAAAGAAGGCGACAAAGATTACATCGCACGGGTAGCTCTTTCTGCTAACATGGACCTTGAATTGCATAAGAAAGTTTTTCTAGATTTTGTTAAAAATATTTAACCGTTTAAATTTTAGAAAGTCTTTACGCGAGAAAATCATTAGCAAAAATACTATAAAGAAATTTCCTATATTTACATACATTACTTTTTAAAAAAACTCAAACAAATGAATAATATAAACCCAATATGGATAATAGTTGGACTAGGCGTAATAATCGCATTTTGGATTGCCTCAATTTATAATAAATTAGTCCAACTTAAAAACAATAGAGAAAATGCCTTTGCAGATATTGATGTGCAGTTAAAACAAAGACATGATTTGATCCCACAACTTGTTTCAACTGTAAAAGGTTACGCTTCTCATGAAGAAGGGGTCTTAACCGCTGTAACCAAGGCGAGACAAAAAGCCGTAATGGCCAACACGGTTAATGACAAAATTGCAGCCGAAGTTGCTTTAACATCTGCCGTGTCTGGGTTCAATATGCAGATGGAAGCATATCCAGATTTAAAGGCAAATCAAAACTTCATGCAACTACAAGAAGAAATGTCGGATATAGAGAATAAATTGGCTGCAGTGAGAAGATACTTTAATTCTGCAACAAGAGAAATGAATAACGCTGTTCAAAAATTTCCAAGCAATATTCTTGCAGGAATGTTTGGTTTTAAAGAACAGCCTTATTTCGACCTAGGTGTTGAACAAAGAGAAAGTTTGGACAAAGCTCCAGAGATTAACTTTTAGAATTAGCAGCATTGAAATACATAGGCCTACAAACACAAATTTCTAGAAACAACTTTCGATCAATTTTATTATTGATTGCTTTTCCTGCTGTTATACTTGGAAGTATCTGGTTAGTTATATTCATCTTGACAAAAATGGACAGCTATAACTCTGATCCCTTTAGGGTAGCTAATTCCGTGTTTATGGAATTTGCTCCTTTTGTTCTTATTGCCATTACCGTTTGGTTCATAATTGCATTTCTGTTTCAGAAACACATGATTAAAATGGCCACCAAAGCACATACATTAAATCGCAAAGACAATTTACGTGTGTATAATTTGGTCGAAAATCTTTGTATGTCGAAAGGTATGAAAATGCCAAAAGTAAATGTAATTGAGACTGACGCTTTAAATGCATTTGCAAGCGGAATTACCGAGAGCAGTTATACAGTAACATTAACCCAAGGGATAATTGACAAACTAGAGGATGATGAGTTAGAAGGTGTTATTGCGCATGAGTTAATGCATATAAGAAACAAGGATGTTCGGTTACTTATTATTTCAATCATCTTTGTTGGGATTATTTCATTTATCATCCAAGTTGCATTTAGAAGTGTTTTATATGGAGGAAGAGGCAGCAACAAGAAAACAGATGGAAGGTTAATGCTAATCGTATTGGCTGTATCTTTATTAGCCTATTTGTTTACTGTTATGTTCAAATTTGCACTTTCGCGAAAAAGAGAATATATGGCTGATGCAGGCGCTGCAGAAATGACGAAGAAACCACTTGCTTTAGCCTCTGCTTTGCGGAAAATATCTGGAAATTCTAAAATAGAAGGTATCCCATGTAAAGATGTTGAACAAATGTATATTGATAATACGAAAAAGAACTTTTTGGGAGGGTTAGGAGGTTTGTTTGCAACACATCCTCCTATTGAGAAAAGAATAGAGACGTTGGAGCAATTTTGATATTCAGTTAATACAAAAACAAACGTATTTGCATCAAACAAGTAAAGATCATCATTCAACTCCTTTTAAAAAGACACACCAGATAAAGTCACTATTATGCAGTAAAACGTGCTTAAAGTAAATGAAGGAATAAAAATTATTTTTTTAGGAGTCAGATTGAAATGTACGAAAAAGAGAATGAAATAATTCAAAAGATAAGTCAAGGAATGGAAGGCCCTCTTATTGATATTTACTCATTATATCGTGACGAATTTATTTTATGGAGCACAAAGCATTACACTATAAATGAAGAGCAATCTAAAGACCTTTTTCAAGATGCAATAATTGACTTTCAAAGAAACATTCAAACCGGCAAACTTAAGGTTCTTACCTCTAGTATTAAAACCTACTTATTTCAAATAGCTAAGTTCAAGGTAATCAATTTTATCAAGCGCGAAAGTCGTCAAACTTACATCGACGATATAGAATTGATAAAGGGCGAAAGAAACGCTTATATTTTGGAAGAAGAAAAACAATATAAACTGGATGATATTGCAAAAGCAATATCAAAATTACCTGATGATTGTCAAACATTATTAAAACTTTACTATTACAAAGAGTATGACATGTCATCCATTGCTAGAGAATTGAACTATAAGAATTCAGATACAGCAAAAGCAAAAAAGTCAGTTTGCATGAAAAAACTAATAGTTGAGCTGAGTAAAATATCAAAGATTTTAATTCTATGATGCCTCAAGAAAGCATAGAACTATTTGAACGATTCGCCCAAGGCTTGCTTAGCGATAAAGAGGTGCTAGAATTTGAGGCCAAGCTTTCATTTGATAGCGAATTTAAATCCCATTATGACCAATATTTAGCATTAGAAAATGATTTGAAATTACATTTTCAAAAGAATTCATTGAAAAAAAAGTTAATAAACACAGATGCTATTATAGACCATAAGATATCACATTCCCTTTTGAGGAAGAAAATATACATTACAATATCAATTGCAGCGGGGATTGCATTATTTATTGGTATTTATCAAAGCAGTAGTAATAGCGCTGATAATATATCTGAACTCTGGCCATATGAAGAAGGATTGCCTGTTCGAATGGGAGAAAAGGTTCTTTATCAAACGGCGACAAATGCCTTCAAGCTTGGAGAATGGTCCAGAGCTATTTCCTTATTTGAAAAAATTGATTCCGATACTTCCTATTATTTTCGAGCTATTTCACATTATGAATTGAACGAATTTACAGAAGCTTCTAATTTATTTTTGCATGTTTCAAAAGAATCTATTTACCACCAGGATGCGGAGTTGCGATTGGCTATTATATATGCATTAGAAGGAAAAGATATTTTCGCAAAGAACATACTAATAAAGATAAGTGAAAACAAGCAGCATAAGCATTATAAACTTGCTTTACGGATCCTAAAAAACATATAAATAATAAGGCCGGATAAAGAAAGAATAAAACCCCAGAACTTATATTCCAGACTTACGCCAATGCTATTTTTTTCGTATGTGCTAAAGGATTGATCCTTGCCGTATAATTGATGGCCTGCCCAATAGTAGGGTGCAGCAATATTGCTGTTCTTAGCATGGGAAACATAGGATATCTGACTGTTTTTCAAGGCGTTTTGTGTACCCATACCATTGGATAAGTTTTCGTAGAAATTTGAAATAATAAGATGTGAGGAACGGTCATCTAAGTTCCAAAAAGAAGAAAGTACTTGACGAATTCCTTTCATGTAAAAAGCACGCGGAAATCCATCTGTACCGTCGCCTTCGTTAAAGAATCCTTTCCCCGAAGAACAAGCATTTAACACAACCAAATCACTCTTAAAATTGGATGTATAAACATCCTCTAAGTTCAATGAGTCATCACCAAGTTTAATTATACAGGATTCCCGCTGAACCGCGCTTCCCTTGCCATGTCCAGAATAATGTAATATTGGATTTTCGCTATTTAAAAAGTTAGATTTCGATGCCTGAACTCCTATATAGGCATTATGTTCGTGCTTGAATTTTTTGGCAAACTTCTGAGCAAAAGGTAAAGCTTCTCCAATGGAATAAGTTGGCGCAAAAAGATCTACCTTGAAGCCAGATTTAAGCTTCTGGTTTTCGAATATATCTCTTGGTGAAAATATGTATTCTATATCAATATGATGAAGCAGGTAATCTAAATTTCTGTAGTCCTTCAATTCTACCTCTTGATTGGAAAGGAGCAATGCATTAAATGGTATTTTATTGAACCAACTGGAAGGAGAAATGATTAATGAGTTAAACTGTTCTATATTAAAGCCATTAAACAGTTTTTTGTATAAAATTTGAGCAGAATAAACATACTCTGTAAAGTCCATTTTTTCAATTGCTTTACGTAATATTTCGATATCGTTTTGGTCAATATTTAATTGAATAATTTCACATGTATCCTCTGAAATCATTAAAATAAATGGCACGGGGCTCGATGTGAACTCCAAAAAGCATTGACCGGAATTTAACTGGCCTTGAAGTTCTTTTGTAGTATAACGTTTTAAATTTAGTGTGTTATCCCAATTCTCCTTGTCTAAATATTTCAATTTTTGTAAACATTCAAAAATCGTATCAATATCTCCTATCTTTAGTCTGTGGAATTCAAAATATAATTGATTGATGCGCTCTGAATATGGAGATAAACCATAAAGAGATAAAAGTTGATTGACGTTTTTTGTTTTAAAAATTTCTAAGCTGTGTTTCCAGAGGTTTTTAGATAAATAAAAAATACTATCCATTTTAAATTTTAGTGATTGATTAGGAGCAATTCGATACTGGAAATACAATGTTTTTTGATACTGTTTAGCACAACCTAATGCTTCACTTATATTAATAATTTTCTCAGGACGTTCAAGGTGAAATGCAAGGAGTGATTTCTCAAATAATGCAATAGATTCCTCAAATTGAACATGATTGGGTTCAGGATTTGCATAGATGTATAAAAGAGACTTCACATAAAGTGCTCTTGCGATTTCGTAGTGCTTTTTACCAAAGTTTGTCGTATAAATGTCTATTGCTTTGTCATAAAATTCATTTGCTTTTCTTTGGTAACTCTCTAGCAGCGAATTTTGGTTATTGTCAGCTTTTAATGCATGGACAACGTCTACGCAGGCATTTGCCAATAAATGATATGTTTTGGCTAACTGAAAAACAGAACTATTACTTAACTGGTATTTATTTATGCTTTTTGTGTAATACGGAAAAACCTTATCCTCGTATTCAATTATTAATTCTTGACAATTAATCTTTCTATTTATGGTCAACTTATTGGATTGGGCGACTACATTTAAAATCCAAAAATCTGACAAGGCCAGATCAGGAATACTTTTCATTATAGTAATTAGCGAATCGTTATATATTTTAGCTTTGTCTGAATTGAACTTTTCGTAATAATAGTTGCTGAGATGTCCGAGCCGAATCGCTGTTGAGTTTTGATTTGGTTTTACACTATTTAAAAGGCTGTCCGACCGTTTCCAAAAAGTCATCGCTGTTTCAATATCTCCTTTTATTTTATATATATCTCCGAGTAGTTTTAGTGCGATATGTTTGTGATCTGTTTCAGCATTATTAATTACTGCGTCTAACGTATGTTCAAGGGTGTCAAAATCTCCCCGCTGAAATTTAAGAGCCCAAGTCTTAGGAGTTGTTTGTGCAGAAATACCAATACAGCATATTTGAATTAAAATAAGAACTATTACCCACAAGCTTCGCACCCTGCAAATCTAAATAAGATTTTTTGTAATGAATGACTTACTTATTGAAAATTCGATTGATGAATAAGTGTAATACTATTTTTAATAAGGAGCAACATTTAAATTTAACTAAATTAAAATATGCCTAAGAATAGCTAAGCCATCTTTTTAATATGGCTTAGCTATAGATCCTTAGCTGATATTAATATTCAGAAATAAACTTGTTGGACCACATTAAAAAACAAAATTACAGCCACCTACTTTGGCTATCTGGGAACAAATTGAAAATTAAGCGATGAAAAAATTTAAAGAATTGAAACCTGAAAGCATCGAAGATACATTAACGGATAAACTTAGAAAAAAGATTATTTCAAACCTGGAAGATGCTAATTTTAGCCCCTTTAAGGGCCTAGATACAGAATTAAAGGTGATTGATTCATCCAAATCGTTAGGCTATTATGCATCTTACGAAATATTTAATGAATCCAGAGATGTGCATTGGCAAAAAGATCCAACATCAGAGTCACAAGGCACATATAGTCCCACAACGGACATGTCGAATGTAGATAAATGGTCCTATTCTATAGTTCCTAGAAATCAGTTTAATACTCATCTAGTTAGTCATGATGTGCAGGATTCAAAACATGTAAAGACTTGTCATTCATGCAATGGCACTAGAGAAATTAATTGTTCAACATGCAAAGGAAATGGAAACTGCGGTTCTTGCCAAGGTAAAGGAGAAAATGCCTGTTTATGTGGGAATGGAAATTGCAATTATTGTGCGGGGAAAGGAGAACGTATTTGCACATTATGTGACGGAAAAGGTGTGTTTGGCAGCTCAACTTGTAGCAGATGCAAAGGTGCTTTGAGAATAAAATGTAATTCATGTGATGGAAATGGAAAACACAAAGAATGTAATGGAACAGGTAAAATAAAATGTTATCGTTGCAATGGTAGTGGAGCCTGTACCGGTTGCAACGGAAAAGGGAAAGTTACTTGCAAGACATGTAATGGACGGGGGAACTTGCTACATTATTTAAGAGTAAAAGCTAAGTACGTTAATTCCTTAGAGTCAAAACAATTATTGGCAAACATCGATTCTTTTAACGCAATCAAAATCGATGAAATTGCCGTTGACACAGAAGTAATTAAGGAAATTACAGAAAAAGAGTTCAACAAGAATGGTATTGGAAAAGCCGCTGATATCGAAGATATTAATGATTATTTGATGACCAGAAAATCCGGTTATTCCGAATCACATATTCTTCAAGAACGTATAAAAATAATTCGTGTTCCAGTTGTTACAGTCAATTATACACTTAACGATAAAGTGTATACTTCTTATTTTATTGGGGAAAAAAAGCAGCACTTTTACAAGAACAGTCCTCTAAAAGATTACAATGAAGCTGTAGATAGCCAAATTGAAGCCTTAATAAAAGAAACCAACCTACCCGATGCAATAACCCTATTAGATGAACAAGTGTCGAGATATGAATCCTTAGCGGATCCCGAAAACGTAAAACGATGCTCTGACTTAATAAGCGACTTGAAAATAGGTATACAAAAAGACCAAATGAAAGGTGGCTTTTTTGCGCAAATAGTATTTTCTCTTCTTGATTTTCTTGCGATATATACTTTAGTATCTACTTGTGGCCTTTATAATCAATCAAACTCCATCTTTTTTGTACTTGCGCTACCATTGCTTTTTGTGCGTATTGGTTTTTATTTTAAGCATTTAGTCCCGCAAAAGCTTTTTAGTGAAATTGACCATGAAGAGCTAAATAAATACTTAAATGGTGATAGTAATTACAGTTATTACATGTTTGATAACCCGGCACTAAAGATATTAAGAGTTATTGGCACAATTGGGATTATTGGCTTTGTTGCGTTCACTATTGACGGTAAGTATGATTTAATAACTCAAGAAATATCTATAGCTTATATTATCTATGCACTTCTATTTGGGATAACACTGCTTACAACGATGATGTTAGATATTGGTGTAAATCGTAAAATAAAAAAAGTGTTAAAAATAAAAACTTATAAATTGAGGATGCTGCGAACTCTTTCAATAAACACAACTATTTATGCTATTATTGGCATAATTGTTCTTTTAATTGCGGGTATATTTGTAAGTGATAAGCCAAACGCGGACTTATCTGCGGTTGGCAGTGTTGCTGATGGCTTAACTAATATCAGCTATTATCTCTATTCATTATTAATTTTAGGTGTCCTATCTTACTTAATATCGGGAGGTCAAACGAAACACCTTAAGCGTTTAAAAGTAAATGAAAATCATAAAGCAGGTTTTTTAAATATAATTTCTAAGAATAAAAAGAAACTAAAATTAGCAGCTATACTTCTCTGTGTTTTGTTCGCTGTTATTATAGCCTATCATTACGGAATGAAGTTTTATGTGCAACAGCAAATTGAAAATGAAAGGGAGGAAAAGAAGATAGAATATTATGCAGCCATTAAAGATGGAGATGCTGCTCTTGAAGAAGGAAATATGAAATCCGCGGACAATTACTATTCTCTAGCCGAGAATATTAACATTGAATATCGCTTGGATGATAATTGGAGTGCTAATAAAAAGTCTTTGAGATTAGACAGCTTGGTAGAATTAGAGCGAATAGCGCAGGAGGAAGCAAAGATTTTAGCAGAAGAGCAGAAACGCCTTGAGGCTCGTATGCTAGAATTAACAAAAGCGCTAGCATTGGACACTTTAAGTGATTCATTAACTAATAATATGTATGGCGCTATAGGAGATTATCCCATTAAACTACAACTAAATTTGATTCGTGTGTATACCGATGACTCTATAAAAACATTTGATTATGAAGTAAATGGCAACTATGATTATTACAGCGATTCTAAAATAGAATTCACCGGAGATTATAGTACCCAAACTAACCTAATGCAAATTAAAGTGCCTTGGGATGATGGCCCCGAAACATTCAATGGCTCTTTCTATAACGACAGTATATATATTGGTGACTGGTCAAAAATTAGAAAAGAAGGAACTACCAATTTAAAATTTCAAGCCTATTCGGAAATCAATGAGGAAGAATAATTAGAAAAACCGCTAACAAAACCTAAACTGCATAAAACCGCAGTTTAGCCATAACGTTATTTACTATGAGTGGCAAGGATGGATCAATGTCTGATCAAGTTGTATGCTTCTGGGGAGGTTATGATTACTATCATGGCAGTAATGCAGATGAACTAAGTACAATGTCCAATTATGCATACGCTAGCCTAATTCTTGGTGCTATTGGTTTTTTCCTATCAAATGGCTTTTTAAGTAAAATGAAGAAATGATTCGAACTTTTAGTTATATATTATTTATAATCATCATTTCTTCTTGCTCAAATCAAAATAAGGATAAGCAAAATAGCCAATTTGATCAGAGTCCAGATGATATCTATTCTGATGAATTGTTTGCACCTAGTGAAGCAAGTCGAATGTCTAACCCAGCAATTATAATGGGTTCTGATTTTGGTTCTTTCATCCAATCAATTCATAGACTGGGCAAATACGAGGAAATGATAAAATACACTTCCTACAAAACAATTAACCAATTTGGAAAGGACTCTTTGATCAAGTTTTATTCTAACATGATTTTCAATTATGACCTTGAACTTAAGTCTTATGACACGGTTCAAAATATTCTTTATTACAATATTGATCTATCTGCAACTAAGCGGAGACTTAGTATGCCAATAACTATTGAAAAGGATACTGTGAAGTTAATTTTCACTGACCTTAACTTTAAGGAACCTTTTAAACTAAATTAAAATATGTCTAACAATACCTAAGCCACATTAAAACGATGGCTTAGCTACAGATCGTTATGTTTAATTAACGATAAGTATGGAAAAAGAAATAAACAATGATAATCCTGGGGTCAAAATACCTCCTCCAATAATCTTTATTGGATTTGGATTATTTGGGGGTTTAATAAATTATTTAAAGCCATTCTTATAGTAAGAATGGCTTTAAATATCGACACTCACTTATTTTGATGAACTATTTATATCTGGAATAAGGTAACGTAGATATTATAACACTATCTAAGGGCGTTTAGTGAATACTTTCCAAGAAATTAACTATTCGGGATAATAAGGAACGGTATGTGTTAATTTTGATGCTTTCGCAAGAAGCGCTAAATATTATGTACAATGACCATTTACTATAAAAAAATAGTCTTTTAGAAAAAGGCTCTTACCTGAACTCCACCAGTATGAATTGCATTGTTTTCTTCTGTTTTCCTACCCATATAATTGACAGTCAATTGAAGATTATTTGCTAAGGTTCTTTGATAAGAGAAATTCCAAGTAATGTTGTTTCCTGGCTGAAGTGCTTCCAACATTTCAAACGCCACTGAAGTGTTCGACTCTCCAACATAATTGATCATGATGTAATTTACAGTCGCATTAATAACTCCCTTTTTTAATTGATTCAATTTCAAATCCCAGCCAATATCAGTGATATAAGCTCTCTGCCCTCCGAACTCAACCCTATTCAATTTCTCTCTGTAACTACCTGAAAAGGATGTCCGAAAAACAGTAGAAGGCTGAACCGTTAATTTCACTTCGGAAGAAGTATTAATCAACTTGTAATTTTTATTGGGAGCGTACTGAGAATTATTGATTTTAACCTCCTGCTCAGTGGAGGTCTGTAAAGTGACTTTACGCGTAATATTCCATCTTATCTTTTCTTGATGTGTAGCTCTTTCTCTGGAGTCAAACCCACTTACTAAAAGCAACTTATTCTTCACTTCTTGAAATGTATACTCCAGTCCAAATTTAGGATTAGAGCGATTAAAAAATGCTGAATTTCGAAATGAGGAACTTAATGATTGTAAAGCTGTATCTGAAACATTCGTTATAAATGGATTTGTTAATTCTAATAGGTCTTGAAGTGATGTTTTTCTTTCTATACGCAAGGCAGTTTGCGTGTTAAATCGTTTAATAAATTTGCCAATTCCTTTTTTTGAGCTTATGATAAATCGAGGATTTAAACTCACAACTTGATTGAACTGATTCGAAAATATTTTCACATACTCATTAGATGGCGTAAAAACTCTTATATAGGTTGCTTGATCTGAAAATGCTGCTATCTCGAACTCACTTAAATCTTTAATGTTATCATCGTTATAATCTATCCAAGTATATACCCCTTGTCCCGCTGGAACTTCGATATATGCAAATACTTTCTTCAATTCCAAACCACTTCCAATTTCATAAAACGTAGAAGTTCGAATCGCTCCTTTAAATAATTTCATATTATATTCAACTCTATTTAAAAGGGTATTGTCAGGTTTAATCGAGGTTAAAGTGGAATCTTTAATCTCTAAACTTCGATACATAGACCTAACCCCAAAACGATGATTTGGGTTTTTACTAAATTCAATAGAAACTCCTGGATTCCTAGCTAAAGCAGCATTGTTTAACCCATTATTGCGCGTGTACTTATCCGAACGTTCTTTATAAAAAAATCTAAATTTACTTTTACTCGAATCTTGGTTTTGAATATAGACTTCCCAGTCATAATATTGATAGCTATTATTCCAAAGTGAATCTCCTGTTTTGAATAAGTTCATTTCATGATCATCCTTGAACCCAATTCTAACAAATCCAAATTGTTTAGAAATATCAGACTTATGTCTTAAAAAAGAAGTTTGATTGACACCTTGTGTGGTTAGATAACTAGCGTTGATTTTTGCATTTACAAACTTTTTCCAGTCGACTTTCAGCATGCTTCTATATCCAGAATATGTATCTGTAATTTGATACGTTGTAAAATCATATTGAACCAGCCCTGCCTCTCTGTTGAGCAAACCTAAAGACACCACCCCATTATACTGATTCTTTAGATTATCAATCTCTTGAACATTCCAATTCCGCTGAAATTCAACCGTCCTAAAGCGTTCTATTCTTTTAAAATTTGAAGACTGTGTTTCAAAATCTATTGCAGATTTAAACTTCCACTTTTTCGAAGAAAAAACAGGTTTAAGCGTGTTAAATGATGCTTTTATTGCATATCCAGTATTATCATTTGCACTTAGCTGTGAAAAAGTATTCAAGTCTTCATTTGAAATGGCAGCATCAAAAAACATTCTACTATGCTTCGAGAACTTTTTCTCAAAACCAGTGGTTATCATTTGACGCTTTTTGGGAGTTGCTAAAACCCTGACAGGTTCATACGTTCCGTTCAAAATTAAAACTCCCGCTAAAGTGTCTGGCGCAACCCACTTATAAAGACGTCCAAAAGCACTGAAACCCTCTTCTATATAATTTCCGTTACCCATCCCAACATTCGAAAATATTAATCTATAGTAAGCACTATCAGGATTGCTAGAGTTTACATAAACAGGCATATAGCCTAATGAATCAACTTTTTTGTAAAGAACCTGATCGGCAGAAAAACCAACACTATCTGCACTTGGAGCAATTGCTGCCAATAAATCATCACCAACCTGAGCCAATAAATCTTTTTCAGATTGAATCAAATCCTGCTGTAAAGGTTGATTCTTGCTATCTTGCTCAGAGTAAACATTTAAATGAACCTTCCAGTCATTTACGTTAAAGAGGTTGCTAGACTCAACAACAGAACGTGCATAGTTTTTATCTGAATATTGAAACTCAATTGTAATCCTTTTATCTTTTGTAATTAACTGTTTTGGCGTAAACTCAATTTCAGAAGTATTATAATCAATTATATAATCGTTCTCCTGTCCTCTAGTCAATAACCTTCCGTCAATGTAAACCATTTCCGTGCCGCTAAGTACAATAATAAATTGTTCGTTTTCTGCGCCACTCAATCTATACGGCCCTTGATTTCCTTCAACCCCTTGAATTACGTTTCTAGCAAATTTTCCCTTCGAAATTGCTGCGCTGAACCTATTCTCAACAAAGGACATAATAGTGTCAGCATTTTTATGCTTATCAAGAATATTATTTGTCACTTTGGTAAAAGACCCTCCTTGCGCTCTTTTGTTATAATTTAAAAAATATCCTGCAGGTTTTTTCATCCAAAAATCACCGGCAGTAAGCCGCCAAGTATCAGAATATAATTGGATGAAAACTTGATCAAAATCCTGTAATTGTTGTGTATTTCCCTCAGGCTGAATCGGTAAATTATCATCCGTAATAGATGCCAAAATCGAAATATTATTAGATATCTTTCCGGATAACTGTAAGTTTAAATTAGAATTGATTGATAAATCTTGATTATTCCCAAACATTACTCCGCGAGATATACTTCCTGATTTATTTAGTCCTCCCATATTAAATATATCCGATTGTTTATTTACAGTAGAAAAACGAAAAGGAAGCGGTGAATTATCTCCACGATGAAAAATGGAATTAGTATCCTTGTGAAAATAAGCCTTATTAAAGTTTACTGGAAAAACCCGGTAAGTAATTACCACCTCCCCTTTGATTGGAGAAAGCCAGACCAAAATTGATTTTATCGGCATCAATAAGTAGGATGTATCACTTACAACTTGATTCTTTAACTCAACAACTAAAGATCCTGGCACTATACTTAAACTATCTAAAAGGGTGCTGTCGGAGGTTATTTCAAATTTTTTGACTCTTAAAGAATTGGGCAAAGTTTGACCAATAACCACAAGATTAACAAACAATAACATGAACGATATTATCCAAATTTGAATATGTTTTTTATTCTTTTTCAATGAAAACAAAAAACAAAAATAGTTTACTTATTACAATTAACTATTTCCAAAACGAATGATTAAGCCATATCGTATTAGCCGGCATACAAAAAATATTTAATTTGTATACTATTTTCCTTATATTTGCGGCTTATTTTAACTCGTAAAATTTAAGAATGAAAAATATATTTCTATTTACCTTGGTCTCATTAATGATTGTAGGAGGGATGAGTAGTTGTGGCCCAACTGAAGAAACTAAGGAAGGCACCACCATGGGTTTGACCGAAGCCAAAGGACATTATCTTGAGGGAGATAAAAAATATAAAATTCAATACGGTGGTATTTTTAGAATAAATGAAGTTGAAAATTTTAAAAATCTTTTTCCGCATAGTCTAACAGATGCTATTTCCAGTCATATTGGGGCGCAAATTTACCAAGGGTTTTTTAGATTGAATCAAAAAACTTTGAAAGTTGAAAAGTGTCTCGCTGAAGATTATACAGTGAACGAAGATGCAACCGTATGGACCATGACATTAAGAGATGGTGTTTACTTTCATGATGATGCTTGTTTTGATGGCGGTAAAGGAAGAAAAGTTACGGTTGAGGATTTTAAATACTGTTTCGATAAGTTATGTGAATCATATCCTGACAATAAACTTTATGAACTATTCCAAGACAGAGTTGTTGGAGCCGCAGAATATTTCGAATCTACGCAATCAGGGGCTCCACTAGAAGGTGGTGTTTCTGGCATAAAAATTATTGGAAATTCCATTGAAATAACATTGAACAGCCCTTTCTCTGCATTTGACAAAATTTTAAGTCACAGCGCTTGTTGGGTATTCCCAAGAGAAGCTTGGGACAAATACGGCAGTGATATGAGAACCAAGTGTGTTGGGTCAGGACCATTTAAAGTTGATGTAATCAAAGAAGGTGTGCAAGTAAGGCTCGTTCGGAATGACAACTATTGGGAATTAGATGAACATGGAAATCAATTACCTTACCTCAACATCATCAAAACAACTTTCACGCAAGACAAAAAAACCGAATTATCAAGTTTCCAAAGCGGTAAATTAGATATGATTTGGAAACTTCCTGTTGAGGAAATGTCTTCTGTATTAGGGACATTGAAAGAAGCTCAGAATGGTGAAAATACAGAATTCCAATACCAACAAAAAAGAGGTATGTCCACTCAATTTTATTGCTTCTTGCATACGAGTGAATTATTTAGCGATATTAGAGTTCGTAAAGCTTTCAACCTAGCAATTAATCGAGAAGACCTTGTTAAGTATACGCTACAAGGAGAAGGAGAACCTGGGATACATGGATTTGTTCCTGACTTTGGCGCGTATGACAATAAAACAATTAAAGGATTTAATTTTGATCCTGAACAAGCGAGAGAGTTAATGGCGGAATCTGGACATACAGATGGTAAAGGTTTAGAAAACATTACACTTTACATTAATGAAGGTGGCTCAACAAATATCTTACTTGCTGAGGCAATTCAAAGTCAATTGAGTGAGAATATAGGGGTTAAAATAAATATTGAGCCGTTACAAATGCCAGTGCACATCCAAAAATTCCAAACAGGACAAGAGGATTTCTGGAGAATTGCTTGGGTAGCAGATTATCCAGATCCTGAAAACTTTTTGAAATTATTCTACGGTAAAAATGTTCCTTCTGATCCAACTGCAGAATCATTTCCAAACTTCTCAAGATATACAAACCCAGAGTTTGATACAATGTTCGAAAGAGCTCTTGCAGAAGTTGATGATAAAACTAGAGATGATTTATTCCACTCATGTGATAGTTTGTTAATTGCTGATGCAGCATTTATGCCTATCTATTATGATGAGTACATTCGTCTATTAAAATTGAATGTTAGAGCATTTCCGCAGAATGCTATGGAGTACAGAGATTTATCTAGAGTATTCTTTTCACAAGACGAAGAATAACTTTTTCAACAAAAAACTATTGAAAAGGAGTGCATTAGCACTCCTTTTTCATTTAAAAAAACACCTAATTTAGCTTTGGTGTATCTTTTGCTAGTCACCACAAAAACAAATTGAATTATGAAAAAAATCTTATGCGTATCAATTATATCGGCATTTATTCTTGCTTCATGTGTGCCGGCAAGAAAATACCAGGATTTGGAAAGTAAGCAAAAAGAATGCGCTGAAGAATTAGATAAACTAAAATCAAGAAATGCGGATTTAGAAACCTTAGCGACTGAGCAGCATGAAAAGGTAGTAGACCTATCGGATAGAATTTCTCGTTTAAAAGGAGACACCGCTGTTCTTGGGAAATCGCTTAGAATGAAAGAAAAACAATACGATAAAATAGATGCTTTAAACCAACGTATTCAATCGCAATTGGAAGCTTTACAAAAAGGAAGTGCTATTGAAAATCAAAGATTGATGACAGACCTAAATGCTACACGGCTTGAACTTCAGAAAAAAGAAGATGAACTTAGGTTATTAGAAATGGAATTGAATCAAAAGAAATTAGACCTAGACAGGCTTTCTTTAGATCTAGCGGCGAGAGAAAAAAGAGTAAATGAATTAGAGGCTTTAATTGCGCAAAAAGATGCAGCTGTAAAAGCACTAAAAGACAAAGTAATGAATGCCTTAATGGGATTCAAAGACAAAGGGTTAACTGTAGTTCAAAAAAACGGAAGAGTTTATGTTAGTATGGAAGCTAAACTCCTTTTCCCATCTGGAAGCACGACAGTAAACGCTGAAGGAAAGAAAGCCTTAGTTGAATTGGCGAAAGTATTACAGGAGCAATCTGACTTAGATGTATTGGTTGAAGGACACACAGACTCAGATAAAATGAAGTCTTCATCTCATCCTCAAGATAATTGGGAATTAAGTGTTTTAAGAGCTACATCTGTTGTTAAAATAATGCTAAGCGCCAGCTCTATAGACCCTAAAACGATTACAGCTGCAGGCAGAAGTATGTATTTACCTATCGATGAAAACGACAAGGCAAAAAACAGAAGAATCGAAGTAATTCTGACCCCAAAATTAGATGAATTATTCGAGATGATATCAAATGAATAGTAACTCTGGTGGTTCTTTAAAACTAATTTAATCGAACGAAAGCAACGTCAAACTTTTTAATCCAGCTGCCATCTTCTTAAAATAAAAGGCTAGAGATGTTTCCTCAAGTGGAATATCTACTGGAATAGTTAATGTTATAGGAATATCAGCAACTATTGGCATCGCTTCTCCAAAAGTAACAGTTGCTTTTGTGTGTAACGGTATTCTTATTGGGACCATTAAATCTACCGGAATTTTCATTGACAACCCAACCGGCAGTGTATCTATAATCAGTAAATCTACTGGCACCACACTATTAACTTTCAAAGCTTCATCAAAGCCAACGTACAAACTTTGTTTTACCGGTATTTTACCTTGTATTGGTACCCAAGGTCCACGTTTTCCAAAAATAGGAAGTTTTACTTTCTGGTTTAACGGAATAGTATCGTCTACTAAAATGTTAACATAGTCGGTCACTGTAATTGTAGTGTCCAACTTAATATAATCTGTGACTCCTATTTTAAAAGGAATCAACATCTTCTCATTCACTGGAATTTCGGCACGAAACGGAATTTCACTTTCCACCATCATATCGATACCAACAACGACAGCACCTTCAACAGCTATAGAGGTCTGAACAGGAATAGCTTCATCAACCGTTACTTCAGTAATAATATGTTGCTGTGCCATTTCTTCCATTGTATCGCCAATGACCTGCAACCTACTTTCAGAAACATTAAGAGCAGTAATTAATACGCCTATAATTCCAAAATTTATAAGCAAGGCTAATACCACTGCAGCAAACATTCTTTTTTGGAACTTTGTTAAGTTTTTAAACATGTGCAAATGTAATTAATTAGAAATAAAATTATTACCAAAAAAAGAGCCAGAAAGATCGGTTCTCTAAAATAGTAAATCAATGGTATTTAGTACATAAGGAAATTGTAGGCATTTCCATTAATTGTTACAGAAGCTTCCCTTTCACAAGTTCCATCACCAAAATCTACCGTTCTTAGATACAAACCTTCAGGGGCAATTTCAATGACCCCTTGTTTTACCCACCTGCATAAGACTGCAACTCTCAGAGCAGATTCAATGGTCATGGTATAAGCCCTTCCCTCTCTGTTTATTCCTGATGCTGTTCCAGTAATATCGTATTCATCGTCGAATATTCCCAATAAGCCTTGAGTTGCCTCCCCAATAACCCAGGTTCTAACCCTATTACTTTCATAACTGGTAACGTCTCCATTAGGATATGTAATAACAGCACCAGAAATTACAATTGTAAAATAAGTTTGATTAGCAGCACTTAACCCATTATTCGTAACCGTTTTAATTCCTTCTACCTTATGATCATTTACGTAATAATTATCTGTTGTTATTGAAATTACAGTACCTACATCTCTATAATATCCGGTTGTTGTTGCTATAACCTTACCCCTTCTTTCAACACCATAAGCATCTTCGCAGTTTATCGTTCCGAAATCAATAGTTAACGTTTTTGGAAAAGTTGTATCCCCAAAAGGAGGTGTTAACGAAACCGCAGCGCATGCATTATAAGCACTTGATAATGCCAAACCAGATTTCTCCAATCCATTCTCCTTCATTGCATCTTCAGTAACTTTAAAAGCATCATTAAAAACCATTTCCGCAATTGCATTATCCTGGCTAGTAATAGTTGATTTGTTTAACTTTCTTTTCTTACAAGAAGTAATTCCAAAAGCTACAGCGAGAGATGTTAGTAGAACAATTATATTTATGCAACTTTTCATAATAAGTTCAATTTATTGAAATAAAAGTAAGGAAAATAACGAATAAATTTACTTTTCGTAGAAGTGCATTTCTGTTAAGTACTTGAAAACAGATTGAGTAAGTAAATAACTCACATCTTTTTTTTCCTTTATTGCTCCCCGAATAAAACTAGCAGATATTTTCATAACAGGAACATCATCACACATAATTACATTTTGATGATTTCGTAATTCATTATTTACTTCTACATTGATTTCATTTACTTCTTTTTCCTGTTCCGTTAAAACCCTTGGATAAACATAAATTTGATTATTCTTAAGAATATCCGCATAATTTTTCCACTTATGAAATGTTCTCAAATTATCCTCTCCCATGATTAGAGCAAAACTATAATCTGGATATTTTTCATTAATATGCGCAAGGGTATTACTTGTATAAGATGGCTTGGGTAAGCTAAATTCGATATCAGAGGCTTTTAATTTTGGATTATCTTCAATCGCCACTCTTACCAGAGCTAATCGATGATAATCTTGAAGTAAAGAATCTTTTTTCTTCAATGGATTTTGAGGAGAAACAACCAACCATACCTCATCCAATTCAGTATAATTTGCCAAGTGATTTGCAATAACCAAATGTCCAACGTGTATTGGATTATAAGTCCCAAAAAACAATCCGACCTTCTTCATCTCTTACAATTTTAGAAATTCGGTTACCACTTTTTCTGCCTCGACAAAAGCTTTACTCAAATCATCATTCAACAAAATATAATCAAACTTTTCAGCATAACTCAATTCTATTTCAGCCTTACCTATTCTCCTTGCAATAGAAGTTGGAGTTTCCGTTTTTCTTGATTTCAGTCTTTCCTCAAGATGCAAAATAGAGGGGGGCTTTACAAAAATGGCCAATGCTTTATCTCCAAAATGACGTTTAAGGTTTATTCCACCTTCAACATCTACATCAAAAACAACATGCTTACCCAACTTCCAAATTCTTTGGATTTCAGCATCTAAAGTTCCGTAAAAATTGTTCTCATAAACCTCTTCCCATTCAATAAAATCTTTATTTTGAATTCGAACTTTAAAATCATTAACTGATAAAAAATGATAATCTACGCCATCCCTCTCTTCTGCTCGTTTCTCTCTACTGCAAGCACTAACAGAAAACATTAAGTCATCCAATTTAGACAAAAGGTGATGCACTATAGTTGTTTTACCAGCCCCTGAAGGCGCACAAAATATTATGGCTTTTCCTGTACTCATTAATTACAGAATGTTTAGTGCCTGCTCTTTAATTTTTTCCAATTCATCTTTCATCTGAACCACAATTTTTTGCATTTCAGCATGATTAGCTTTGGAACCTAATGTATTTATTTCTCTACCAATTTCTTGAGAAATGAAACCCAGTTTTTTTCCTTGCGCTTCTTCGTCATTCATAGTCTTAATAAAGTGTTCGCAATGTGCCTTCAATCTTACCTTTTCTTCCGTAATATCGTAGCGCTCCATATAAAATATCAATTCCTGCTCAAATCTATTTTGGTCAAAACCTTCTTTAGAAACTATTTCGTCAATGTTCTTTTTAATTCTTGTTTTAATCGTATCTATTCTTTCTTGTTCAAATGGTTCCACTTGAACCAATAATGAAGCTATTTCATTAACCCTTCCTTCAACCTCATTGCTCAATACTTCACCTTCAGCAAGTCGAAATGAATTAAACGAAACCAGCGCTTCATCTATTAGCTTTTCAATACCAACCCATTCGCCTTCGGATAGTTTTTGCTTTTCAGATCGCATAACCTCAGGCATTTTCATCAATGTCCCAAGAACATTTTCTTCCGAAATATTAAATTCGTCAGACACCTCAGACAAACCTTGATAGTAATTTTTAAGTAATCTTTTATTAATAAAAAAGTTTTGTTCGCCTTCTAATGATTCATAACTAATACTAATATCAACCTTCCCTCTTACAACCTCTTTAGCCGCTTTACTTCGAACAAGCATTTCTTTCTGACGATACAGGCCAGGAACCCTTAAACTACAGTCTAAAAACTTTCCGTTCAAGGAACGAACCTCAACAGAAATTTTTTTACTTTCAACAACTCCTTCGGCTTTTCCATAGCCAGTCATAGATTTTATCATAAATCAAATTTTCCACAAAAATAAGGAATATACTCAAGCTCGGCTCTTTTGCGGAATAGAAACAATAAATACACCGGTAAATATTGTTATTCCAAAAACTGCTTTTTGCCAATCTAATGTTTCACTGCCTAAATAAACTGCTATTAGGGTTGTCAAAATTGGCTGTAAATAAATAAATGAACTAGCAACTGTAGGGCTTACTTTTTTCAATCCATAAATGTTTAACAAATAAGCAAAGAAGGTTGTAAAGACAACTACATAAACAATCTCCAAAACAATTTTATTCGGCATACTCCAATTAATAGCTTCAACCTGACTTAACCCGAAAGGCAAAACGAAAATTAAACCAAAGGTAAATACCCATTTAACAACTGTTACCGGAGAGTACTTCCTCATTAGGGGTTTTGCTAGAATTAAATAAACTCCGTAACAAGTTGCATTTAAAAGAATTAATAAATCTCCCAATAGGGTTGATTCCTCATCTAAGCCTTTTCCTCTAAATAAAATTAAAAGGACTGCGCCTGTTAATCCAATTGCGACGCCAAATATTTTTCTGACAGAAAGCCTTTCCTTTAACATAACTGTTGCCAAAATCAGCACCAATATTGGGTTAGTAACCATAATAATTGAGGCATTAATTGTTGAAGTATGATGCAAGCCTTCAAAAAACATCAATTGATTTGCGGCAACACCAAATAATCCACATATTGCAAATTTGACAAAATCTTTTTTCTCTATCTTCTCTCTTTTGGTAAAAAATGAAACGATCCAAAATAGGAAAACAGCTCCTACCACTCTAAAAAGAATAAACGAAAATGCCTGAAGATAGCCCTCCCCCATAACATCTTTAGCTAAACCATAATTTACCGCATAAATAAGGTTCGCAAAAAACAGTGCTATAAGGGGCATAGCACCCTTAGGCATTTATCTCTTCGATTACAGATGCAACAACTTTTTTAGAATTACCTATAAATATTTTCCCTTCAATAATTATTACAGGCCTTTTAAGAAAAGTATACTCATCAAGAATCAATTTTTTATAATCAACTTCAGATAAATTCTTCTCTTTCAAACCCATAGACTTATACTTCATTGCTCTTCGACTAAAAAGAGATTCATAAGACCCTGAAAGGCCGAACATTTCTTCAATTTGAGATACCGTTAGTTTTTCTAATTTAACATCCTGTTGTTTCCAAGAATCATCCACCCCTATTTCTTTCATTATTCGAATGCATGTAGAACAACTGCCTAAAAAGTATATTTTTTTCACCGGATAATTTTTCATGAATAGTAGTATTACGGTTACAAATTTAATAATTAATAACCCTCATAATTATTAAATATAAACTTAAATTCGCTTTGAATAAATTATAAAACCTAAACCAGCTAATATGAAATTCGGAACTAAAGCTATACACAATGGAATTACTCCAGATGCCGCTACAGGAGCAATAATGACCCCTATATATCAAACATCAACCTATGTGCAAGAAAGTGTCGGCAACCATAAAGGTTTTCAATACTCAAGAACAGGTAATCCAACAAGGTCCATTTTAGAAGCAAATATAGCAGCAATTGAAAACGGTAAATATGGGGCAGCTTTCGGTTCAGGATTAGCAGCAATTGATTGCGTTATTAAAATGCTTAACCCTGGCGATGAGGTTATTTCAACAAATGATTTATATGGTGGTACATTTCGAATTTTCAAAACAATCTTTGAAAAATATGGCATTAAGTTTCACTTTGTTCCGATGGGAGATTTATCTGCGGTAGAAGAAAAATTAAATGAGAACACAAAACTAATTTGGGTGGAAACCCCCACTAACCCAACTATGAAAATTATTGATATTGTTGCTATGGGAAAACTAGCTGAAGCCAATAATATTCTTTTAGGTGTTGACAATACTTTTGCCACCCCATACTTGCAAAACCCCCTAGATTTGGGAGCGCACATTGTAATGCATTCAGCAACAAAGTATTTGGGCGGACATTCAGATGTTGTAATGGGAGTTTTAGTGGTAAAAGACGATAACATTGCAAAAGAGATGTATCGTATTCAAAATAGTAGCGGTGCTATTTGTGGACCTATGGACTCTTTTCTAGTCCTAAGAGGAATAAAAACATTACACTTAAGAATGAGGGAACATTGTAAAAATGGGAAAGCAATTGCCAAGTTTTTAGTAAAACACCCAAAAATTGACAAAGTATATTGGCCAGGACTACCTTCACATCCAAATCATGAAATCGCTAAGAGTCAGATGAAAGATTTTGGAGGAATGGTTTCATTTACTACTGTTGGTGATAAACTGGAAGATGCTTTAGGAATTGTAAAGAAATCAAAATTATTTGCTTTAGCAGAATCATTAGGCGGTGTAGAATCTTTAATTGGACACCCATCCACTATGACCCATGCTGCTATTCCAAAAAAAGAAAGAGAAGCAGCAGGGATAACCGACTCTTTAATTAGGATAAGTGTTGGCATAGAAGATGAAGAAGATTTAATCGCTGATTTAAAACAAGCTTTAAGTTAATATAATAAGCAGACAACTGTTCAATTTTCATTGAGTCATTAATGAACGATATAAAACTATACGTATAACGTCTCACTTTATTTATAATTACGCTCAACCACTTGTTTTAACCGTTCGTCAATCTAATTGATTACTTGAAACACAAACATTGTATATTAGTCCTCAAACAACCTAACCTAATAAATTTACAAATGAAGCACTCTTTTCTCCTTATAGCTGCCTTATTAATAAGTACGCTAGTTTCCGCTCAGCAAAATGAGATTGATTACACAAACACTAGAGATGGTGAAAATGTGGAGTACTGTCGTACTCACAAGGAAATGAAAAAATCACTCATGAATCCTGTCTATTTGAAAATGCATGCTGCTGATCAAGCCATGTTGAAAAGGAGAGAGGAGCAAATGAAAACGGAGAAGCAACAAGGAACAGTTTACACATTTCCATTAGTATTCCATGTTCTTCATAATGGAGGAACTGAAAATATCTCTAAAGAGCAAATAGAAGACGCTGTCTCAATTTTAAATAGAGAT